>VAOV01010500.1_pt1 | contig 12935 bp, 11 predicted proteins | sample 3393941 | NCBI WGS metagenome assembly VAOV01 (sample SAMN08290427, study PRJNA428436) | hydrothermal vent metagenome | isolation source: Deep-sea hydrothermal vent chimney | place: Indian Ocean: Southwest Indian Ridge | depth 2398 m m
GCTATCGAAGAAAAACAGCAATAAAACAGGAAGAATAACTCAGCGACAACCGGTCAAGATAATTGACGCCGGACCGGTCAAGACAGTTGACGTTTTATAAGCAGGCGTATTTCAAAACCTTTTTGGCGTTTTTCCTATTGAACAGGCAACCGATATGTATCAGATATGGGAGGGTAATTTTTTACATTATTGGCTAGAGCTAGAAGTCTTCAAAGTCAGCACTTCAACATAAGCAAAGTTACATTTCAAAAACTGTAAACCCAAGAACGGCGCAATGTTGCGTGTTTAATTTTGGAGTTTATATGAAAAGTAAAAAGTCAGAAACTTGGTATGTTGTTTTTGTTGGTGCATCCCCTGGTATTTACAGTAGGTATGATGAGGTGAAAAGATATACGCAAGGTATATCGAAGTCTTATTTTAAAAAGTACGATACTAAAAAAGAGGCGCTTGCGGCCTTCAAAAAAAGTAGCCGAGCCGACTATGATGCGAAGAAACACTTCCAATGGGGATACGAGCCACCAGTAAGGCGTTGAGTAGCCTTTTCAGTTGACCTAATCTTGACTGTTTGGGGTAGCCGATATTGGCTATCCTGTTTTTTGACAATACTCATGCAACTAAAAACAAACACTGCTTACCTTCTATGTTAAGGCGTGTAAATTTATCGTTAATCACACCAAAGTTTTCTTAATTGTACGGCATTAGCCTATTCATTGAGTTTTTTCCCATTGTTCAGGAAGCTTGTGTAAATCATCTAGTTGATACTGTTTACTTAGCTTAGGATGCTCCTTTATCAAATCTACTAGCTCAATGCCTGTTTCGATTGGCTTGAGGGCATATGCTTCGTCTAGCATTTTAACAACTTCTTTAAAATACAAAGCTGTTCCGTATTTTTGGATAGTAGGGCTGTTGTCGTATCGAAGCTCTTGCGCAATCGCAATCATCCAAAACATTGGACGCCACCACGAGTAAGAAAAGTCGCAACGTGCAATTACATCCCCTGCGTCTTTTTGATAAGCAAGTATGGTGAAAAAGTTGATTAATTCGTCCAGTTTATAACGGTCATGCTGCTCATTTTCTTTGAACTCTTCAAACGTTGAATATCGAGAAACAAGACTAATCCGCGGCCAATCAGCTTCAGATAGTGAAAGTTGCTCAGCGACAAAAAATCGGCTAATCACAAAGTCAAAGTAACCTCTGCTCGCCATCGCAGGAATAAGAATATTCATTGATGAATTTTTAACATTTTGAAAGTAATCACTACAGTAGGTTTGGAATAATTCTACGATAGCGTTCTCTTTCGCGTATTCAGCTGTTGTATTGTTCGCTTTAGCTGTCTCAGCCAATACTTCTCTAGTATCTTGAAGTTCTTGGATTTGAAGATAAACAGTTAAAATTACTCCACAGAATGCAAATCCAGCAAACAAAGCGTTTATACTACTGAAAACATCAGCTAAGGGCTGGCTGGTAAATTGGCGAATTACAGTTTGCTCGGTGCCTACATACCAAGCGCCTAACCAAAGCCCGAGAATTAACGCGCTAGATGTGGATATTATTAACAGTGTTGTTTTGCGCTTCATTTAAAGTCATTTGTTTTTGAAATTATGCATTTACATTAATATTCCATGAAACGAGCTGAACGTAAACTTATAAGAAGAAAATACACATTTTTAGATTTCATAGGGACGCTACTTTTCATTTAGATTAAGTTAAACTTGAGTTAGTCTGGAATATTATGATTAAAGACTCTCTCTAAGAGGGATTAAAACCATATAAAGCAAATTGCAGAAGAAGAGCAATTTGTTCCAGAGCGCATGGAAGATGTTATCAAACGAATGATTTACAACAGCCTAGAACCGTTGCGCGAAGAAGTGGCTGGTCTCATGGAGAAGCCTTTCAGTATATTTCAGCGCAAGAAAGCAACACCGCGCTTTACGGAGAAGCTGAAAGACTTTGTGAATACATTCTACGGTGGAGTTTATTTTAAATGGAATTAATTCAAATGGACGTTATGGACATGTCCGAACTTTCAAAACGCTCCGAAGGTAAAATCTATTCTTTAGCTATCTGTATATCAAATGTAGAGGAACGGGTAACAGAGATGTACAACACCGTTACCGATACTAGTTGGTTAAAACCATTAGATATTATTGATGAGCTGACTTATTCGTCGCGTTCTCAACCGACAATTGATAAAGTCGTTAATGAGATTCTCAACAACGTGCAAAGCGAATTATCCGAAGAGTTTGGAGAGTATATGGTTTCAGACACAGCTCTCTCGGCGCTAAAAGAATATTTAAGGCATTTGCGTCTTCCTCTTGCGGAGCTAATAAAAGAAAAAATTTCTGGTAATCCCGGTTTCGATTTCCATTCAGAAGCAACGGAAGCGGTAATCACTTTTGGTGAGGCTAAGTACAGTGGAGTTAGCAATGCACATGGAAGAGCATTAAGACAAATAAATGAATTTATTCTCGCTAAAAAGGATATTCAGGAGCTAAGTGACTTGAGGAGATTCGTATCCGAAGCTGCAATACAAAATGCCAGCAAAGGCATAAAATCTTACTGCGCCGCTTTTTCAATCGTATCAGATAACCCTCTAAAAATAATGCGAAATGCGTTAGATTCAGTTCACTTGAAAGACCTTCTTCAATTTGAAGCTATCTTCCTCATAGGGGTCAAAGTAAATGCTTGAGCAGATAGCGAACGGCACCGGTATACGAGAGATACTTTCTAGCGCAATTAAGGAGTTCCACACTAAAGGTCCTACAAATCTTGAACTCTTAGAAATCATTAGTCTGATCAAAATGATTCACCCTGAAACATTTTCTGATTATGAAGATAAGCTAACGAGTGTAATGGGACTGTTTTATAAGCAAGTTCAGCCTCGTTCTGTACTAGAAGCGATATACAAAGATTTAGGCGATGCAATTGAAAAGAAGTACGGACGAGCTTTCACTCCAATGCAGGCAACTGCTTACAAGGCAATTCGTGAAAAGCACTTCTACTCATTTTCTGCTCCTACAAGTACTGGCAAGTCATACCTATTTCGCGAACTTGTTAAAGACTACGATAAAGATATTGTAATAGTAGTTCCGTCACGTGCATTAATCGCCGAGTTTTACTCGGTAGTTATTGACTTGGTGCAAAACGATGTGTTGGTGCTTCAGTTTATTGAAAATGTAAATCAGCATAATACTTCAAGGCGAATCTTTATAATTACACCGGAAAGAGGGACTGAAATATTTAAATATAGCGGTGATTTTGATGTTGGAATTTTTCTTTTTGATGAAGCTCAAATATCTGAAGAGCCTGTTAGGGGTCTGTCCTTCGATGCGTTCGTAAGACGCACAGAAAGAGAGTTTCCAAACGCTACAAAGGTATTTGCGCACCCATTTGTCTCCAACCCCAAAGCACAGTTCACTAAACACGGTTTTGTAGAAAACTATCAAGCAGATAGCTTCAAGCAGAGCAATGTTGGTAAGATTTTTGTCTCTTTGGAGGTGGATGGAAGTTTTGAAATATTTTCTCCTTACAAAGATGCTGACGACATAAAGTTGGATGAAGACATAATTTCCTCCACACTCGCCAAAAATGGAACTGTTCTTATTTACTCATCGAAGGCAAAAATTTTTGATGGGAGGCACATTGAAGAGTATGGGCAATATATAGAGCAGTGTCAGCCGCTTGACGAACCAGAAGCTTTGAAATTTGTTTCTATGCTTGAGAAATATATTGGTTCTTCAGAAACCCAGCTAGGTAAGCAGTCTTCTTTTATTCAGTTAATGAGAAGGGGTGTAGTAGTTCATCACGGCTCTATGCCGCTAAAGGCAAGGATCTTAATTGAAAACTTTGTGCGAAAGGGATATGCAAAACTTTGCTTTGCTACATCGACATTAAATCAAGGTATTAATATGCCGTTTGATTGCGTACTGATCGATAACTTCACTTACATGAATGAGCTGACACTCAAGAATTTGATCGGCAGATCTGGAAGAAGTACGGATCTTCCTAAATTTGATTATGGATACACCATTGTTCGTAGAGAGAACGTTAAAACATTCTCAAGTAGGTTGTCGTCTGATGTTGTAATTAGCGAAACGTCAAAATTAGACGATGATATAAAGAATATCCATGAAGATTTCACAGATCTAGTCGAAGCTGTTAAAACAGATACGTTTAATGACGACCTCCACTTGACTGATTCTCAAGTTGAACGTATTCGAAATGCTAACTTAAAAGCGCAAATCAAATTCATTCTAGATAAACTTATTGATGGTGAGAAGGCCATAACTGGTAACCAATATTATGCGTTGGGGGACTCAATTAGGCGGCAAATAAAAGAAAAATTAAAGATCATATATTGCTCTCATCTAAGACGCAGTCAACTCTTATCTGGTGAACAAGCTGTACTTAGTGCCGCCATACCTCTTCTTTTGTGGAGGGTTCAAGGCAAGTCCTTCAGTGAAACCTTGTCGTTACGTCACTCTTACCTAACGCAAAGAGATGAGAGACGAAAGCTTGCCCGGAAACTCAGAGAGGGTGAGCTAGAGCAAAGTGAATACAATAAAGAATTAAAACGGCTAAAGATCAAGTATTCTGCACAAGCAGAAAAGTTACCCAATTCGAATTTGAAAAAGTCATATCCGCTTTTTCCTGCTAGTGTATCTGTCAAAAATTTTGATTATGATCGATTGGTTTACGATACATACGATTATTTAGATAAGGTAATAAGCTTATCACTAGCTGATCCCATATGTGCTGCCTTAGCAGTTTACTATGAAGAAACTGGAGATGGACGTTCCAAGGTGCTTAGTAACTATCTTCGGTTCGGCACAAATGACGAAACCGAAATTTGGCTATTAAAATATGGGTTCGATCCTGAAGATGTTGAATGGATATCAGCTGTTGTTGCTCATGTAGATGAAAATGGCATCGTGTTTATAGATGACCTTTCCACTTTGACAGATGAGCAGAAACTAATAATTAGAAGGTACGTCTAGCTTTAAGCTATGGTAGATAAATAAAAAGCGATGACAAAAACAAAAAAACCAACTCAAAGGTTGGTTCATTATGTGCAAAGAATACAGAGATTGGTACCAGAGGCCGGACTTGAACCGGCACGCTATTTCTAGCAACGGATTTTGAATCCGCTTTTCTTGCTTTTTATATCATTAATAATCATTGACTTACTCAAAGTTTAGAATGCACTATACAATTAACTATACAACTAAGTGCAAAAGTGAGTCTATGTCTAGCGAAAAAGTCTATGTGGAGCTTGGTCCAGGTTTAGCAATCTACAAGCTTAAACAGTCGAAAAACTGGTACATTTACTTGTGGGACAAACAGAGTAAAGAAGCAATCAGAAGATCGTTGAAAATATCGGATCGGACTAAGGCTGAACATGAGGCTAGATTCCTGCAAATGGCTCGAGAAAGGGACTTAGAAGGAGCGATTCTTTCAAAGCCATCTAGACAGCTAAAAACTATAATTAAAAAATTAATCGACCAATTAGAAAAAGATAAAAATGCTATAAAGATAATCTACCAAAAAAACAATAAGAGATTGAGTGCTGATAACAAGTACAAGGAAATAGGGAGAACAATTTCTATATATTTATCGATACAAAAAAAACTGGGAGATATAAATATAAAGGAATTAGACTACGTTCACTTAAAATCATATTACGCTGAATATGATAAGAAGGTTAGTAAAACACAGATTCGATATATGAATATGGCTGTTAATAAAGTTTTAGACTATTGCTTAACTAATAGACTAATCCAAAATATACCCCAGTTACCAAAAATCAGATCAAAGAATAGTAAGACAAATAAATATTTTAATCAGCATGATTATGAAACAATAATTAGAAATTTAAAGAATAGAAAGTTCAAGAATAAGATAGCTAATGAAAATAATAATTTACTACTACAAGCATTTATATTTGTTACTGAAACAGGAATAAGGCCAGGAAATGAACTAACAAATATCCAGTGTTCAGACCTTTCAGTAGAATCTATTCAGGGATGTAAATATTGGATTTTACAGATCAAGGGCGGGAAAATCGCCGAAAAGGATGGGGTAAGTAGAAAGATAGTTATAAGTGAAAAAGCTATGTATTGCTTGAAAATGATTATGGTACATTACAATTCTGCATTTTTATCATCTACTAATGAAGTATTTTTTCTGAGTCACATTAAAGACAACAAGAAACAGTATCTTTTTGCTCGAGGAGATGGGCATGTACCTGATTATACAACTCTTTTTGGTAATTTGAGGGACTCAATAATTGATGAGCTATATGAAAAGAAATTGGTTTTTTATAGTTGTCGTCATACGTTTATCACAAATCAACTTAAAAGAGATGCAAATATTAGCGTAGTAGCAAAGCATTGTGGTACTAGTACAGATATGATTAACAAGCACTACAATCACTTGCTTTCTATGATGAAACCTAATGAGTTATTGGAGGATCTTTATTCAGTCGATGATAAAGTAGTAAAAGGTAAAATATCTCAAATAATGTTAGATAATGCTGGTGTAGATGATGAAAAAGGTTATCTAGAGCATTTAAAAAATGTTATATCTGACTATGAAGAAAATAAATCTTTTTAGCTTGAAAGGTTGATGAACAATCATACAGGTGCAAAAGAGTAGATTTTTATATAATATTGATATCACTCACTGATTTTTAAGGCTATATGTAAGCTCGCTTGCCGCTTTTTATTGTGTATAAAAAAATACAACTTTGCTAACGCAGCCTTTTTACTTGCAGACATTTATTGTATATACAATAATACGAAGAGTATGAGTACCTATAATCCTCGGGGGAGACCCCCTAAGCCAAATTCCTCCTCTGAGACATTGTCTCCGATCAGAGTTACCCCAGAGCAAAAAAAACTCTATAGAGAAGCTGCGGAGAGAGAGAAGCTTTCCGTTTCTGCTTGGATAAAGCGTCTCGCAGACCGAGAAGCAAAGAAATATTAAATTGAGAAGTTATGACAGCCGTAAGTAAACTAATGCAAAAAGACCTTGAAACATACAGGAATGAAGAAAATATCAGCCCTGTATTTATTCTTGGAGATTGCCTTGACGTACTCAAATCAATGCCTGATAAATCAGTTGATATGTGTATTACGAGCCCCCCATATTGGGGGCAACGCCAGTATGAAGGGGGAGGTATTGGTCTAGAGAAACACCATAAAGATTACATTACTGATCTGTGTAAAGTTTTTGAAGAGCTTAAGCGAGTACTTAAGGATGAAGGATCCTTTTGGCTAAATATTGGTGATACTTACAAAAATAAAGCGCTTTTAGGTTTGCCTTGGCGAATTGCGTTTGAATTAGTAGATAATCAAGGCTGGATACTTAGAAATTCCGTAATTTGGAATAAGGTAAAAGGAGCTCCTGATAACTCAAAAGACAAGTTGAGAAACATTCATGAAAATGTGTTTCATTTTGTCAAGAAGTCCAGAGGCTATTACTACGATGCGGACGCGGTTAGGAAGAAACCCCGCGATGCTAAAGTAGAAAATGGTTCAGTCGTATCAGCTACTGGTGTAAGTGGTGTAAGATACAAACGTCAAATTGAACTTTCCACCGACTTGAGCATTGAAGAGAAAACAAACGCTTTGACCGCACTAAATCAAACATTACAAAAAATTAGAGATGGTGAGTTGTCTGACTTTAGAATGATCATACGTGGTCAACAAAGAGCCACACACTCGGATTCGGAGAAAGTTTCAGGAAGAGCAAAGGAGTTAAGAGATAAGGGATACTGTATTCTTAGATATCATCCTAAAGGCAGTAAGCCCAGTGACGTATGGGATATTTTACCCGAGGATACTCAAAAACGGAAAATGCATTATGCTGCGTATCCAGAGGATCTTTGTAAAATACCTATACTAGCTACTTGTCCTCAGAACGGAATTGTCTTGGATCCTTTTTGTGGTACTGGCACAACAGCGCTAGTTGCAAAATCATTTGGTAGAAAATCAATTGGCATAGACTTATCGGAAGAGTACCTAAAATTAGCAGAGGAAAGATGTAGCGAATGGCTTCAGCAAACAATATAGCAGAAATATACGGGGTGTCAGTTCATGACATCGACACAGACTGGAACACACTTTTAGAGCAACAGCAATGCCCCTTTCTGAGTCGTAAATGTTTAAAAAATAGGAAAAGTGAAGCAGACCTAACAATAGGTACATGCTCTGTATCTTATGGGAGAGATACGAAAGAAGTTATCATTTGTCCCCACAGACTTCTGGAAAGAAGGCAGATATTTACGGATTGTTTACATTTGCTCACTTCACATGAACCAGGCAACGAACTACACGTTGTGGCAGAGGTAGGAATTCCTGGTGGCAGCGTAGACTACTTTTTAGTTTCTACTAGAGATAGAAAAGTAAAAGATTTCGTAGCGATTGAATTACAAACTTTAGATACAACTGGAACTGTATGGCCTTTTAGACAAAGGTTTGCAAGTTCAAAAGGTATAGAAGTAAAGCAGCAAGATATTGAATCAAAGAAGCCATTTGGAATGAATTGGAAAATGACGGCCAAAACAATTCTAGTCCAGATGCATCACAAAATTGAGACTTTTGAACATATTAACAAGCATCTAGTTCTAGTTGTACAAGACCACCTTTTAGAATATATGGCTCGAGAATTCTCATTCGCGCATATAAATGATAATGCTAGAGTCGGAGATTCAATGCATTTTCATGCCTACGAGTTAAAGAACGAAGAAGGTAATTTCCGTCTTAATTTAGCTGACCGTAAAAGCACTGATGCAGAAGGGATATCATTTTGTTTAGGTCTGGAAACTGAAGCCCGTATAGAGCTTGAAGAGATAATCGCAAAACTAGAGGCAAAAATATCTGACGCAACCCTTATGACTGTATAATCGATTCCAATGTGGGATGAGGTTTTCTATAAACTCATCCTATATTACTTGATAATATATTGTCATAATACCAGAAAGAAATTTTTAGGCATTTCTGATTTATAATTTTCTAATTATTTGTATTTTTAGCAACTTTATTTATATTTTTTCTATTTTTATTCTGAAATTCTATAGCTATATTTTTAGTTTGCTCTGCCGCATTATCATTTAGTTCTTTAATTTTTTTGTGATAGAAATAATAATTTTCTAAAGCTGATGGTATCGATGTTTTTGAAAATATTTTTGCATTTTCTATAGCTTTTTGTATAAAAGACTCAATGAATTTAGTGATTCTATACTTTTCTTTTTTCAAACGTATTGTATCATTTAGAAGATCATTCTTAATCCTTTTTAAATAGTTAGCAGTATTATATTCTCGATCTGCAATTCGCTTACCTGTATCGTTCTTAATATATTCCCTCTCTAGTTCCTTTTCGTAAATATTTGAGTACTGCTTTTTAGTAAATTCTATTTCTTCTGGCTCTAGTTTACTATTTATAAAACTATAAAAATCATTTTGCAATAACTCTCCTATAACTCTTACCTGATTAAAATTACACATAGAGTATTTTTGGGGAAAATTGGTTAAGTTTGATTTTTTAACGATATAATTGTACTGATTTTCAACAAAATCAAATTTTTGAGTAGCATTATCTTTTCCATCAATAATAAGATGTACATGGTCACGAGTGGCTTCATCTCTGTGTATAGTAGATAGAATAATCTCATAATTGGGGAAATTTTTTGAAAAATAATCAATTAAAATACACTGTTGTTTTTCTGCGCAAAGATGTACTTCATTATGTTCAGGTATTTTTAATAGTATAGATATCAATCTAGTTCTGAGTTGAGAACCAGAATCTATATTAAGATTAGTTTTCTCATTGTGTAAATCACAAATATCATTAATTGCTCTAACTTTATCATTGAATTTTTTAAATTTCACACCAGAGTTTTTATAAGTTTCAATTATAGCTTTCTTATCAACCTTACGATCTGGATATTTTTCCGTAATTAAAATTATTTTTTCAAATAAATTTCTCTCTGAAATTTCAATATTTTTTGAATTTAACCACTTTCTTATTTTTGACTTTGTTTTACTAAATTTTATATTGTTAAACTTTTCGTTTTCATTGATAAAAAGAGATTTAATATATTTGAGTATGTTTTCTCTTTCATTTTTACTTTTTATTATTTTTCCTCTAAATAGATAGCTATTTAAATGACTTTTAGATGTGATTCTATTTTGCTTCAACTTCTCTTCACTTTGCAGCAATATGTCATGTCTAACTATTGCTAAAGCCTGATTAATATTGAATTTTGCTATTCTTATTTGCTTATAAAGGATTGTACTATTTTTCATTATACCTCGTAGAGCCATTTTTAAATTAAACATCTTTACACGAAGTGAAAGTGGGTAATTAACAAAATGGTTTGTTTGTTACTAACTTTATTGTTACACATAAGAGATAGATGTAAATATTTAATTTTAATATTGATTGATTTTCTCTTTATGTTATTAAATATTTTGAGGTGATAATTATGAAAAATATAAAATATGGCGACATTTTAATTAATAATCTGCAAAAAAATGCAAAAGATAAGTTTGATGACACTGATTATTTTTTAGATGAGGTTATTATATCCAGAATCGATGCTTTAATTTCTGAGTTTCCCGTTCTTAAAAATTTCAACCTATATAAAATGTCACTGGATGAGATGCTAAGTGTACTTAATAGTATTTTTATCAACATGGAATTGGTCGATAATAGACTTAGTGAGGATTGTTTAACTTTATGTTTTGAAGTGAATTCTGAATTAAAACTAATTACCGCAAAAGAGATCTTTCTCATCTTCTTGCTACTCGTTTTACAGAAGAATAAAGTAAAAAAAACAAAGATCTATTTTTTATCTGAAAAAGGAAAACGTGTTGATATGACTGAAGGTATGAAAAGCTGGGATTGTTTAGATTATGACAGTTATATGAACACATTCAGAATAAGTTTTACGATGAAAGATTATCTTAATCGATGCTATGAGATAGATACATTAAATATTTCTTTGAAGAAATTAATAAAAAGAAAAAAATGAAAAACTAACACTTTGGTTAAGGGTAGGTTAGGAATGAGTTAGATTAGGGGTTAAAACTAGGTTAGGATTCTTGAATGTCTTTTAGTTCAACGCGTAGATGTCGCACATGATTTTTGAAAAATAAAAATTTCTTCTAATAATGAAAATTAAGTTACCATACATGCAATAATATTTCTGATAATGCAAAATTGTGACTTAAAATGCAAAATTAAATGAATTTACAAATTATATATTTATGATCATTTATTAATACTATTATATATTTCTGATTACTATAATATCTTATTTAAAATATTTCTTGATTCTATTTTTAAAATTTGTTAGTAGTAAAATCTCAAATGGAGATATCAATGAATAATTATAATAATAAAAATGAAATCAATACAAATTCAACCAATGAATCAATTCATCTTTCTTTAATCTTAGCGTCAAATATTTTCATTCAACGTCCAAAGGGCTATGATCAAAATATTATAGAAAAAGGTTTTTTTAAAAGAACAATTAAAGAAAATATTACATTCAAATCTCAGTCACTAGATCTATTCTGGGATTTCAGAATATTTTCTATCATAATTAGTAAGTTTCAACGCCAACAAGATTCTAGTTTTGTTATATATGACAAGGAAATCTATAAGTATCTAGATACTAGAAAGAGCGTACTCCCAATCGACTCGATGTGCTTCAGGCTTACTAAGTTAAAAAATACGACCGTTAACCTTACCATAGGAAATGACGCTAATCAAGTCAGTTATGACGCTCCACTAATCGTAGAATGGGCTCGAGATGAGGTCGAAAAGTGTTTCATGTTTCAGGTAGCCCCAATTTTCTCAAAATTTCACATTAAAAACGCTCAATATGAGAGGATCTATCTCAATACATTTATGTCACTTAACGGATGCTATGCTAGAGGCTTGTATCTCCTGTTGGCTACATTGAAATTTAAAAATTCAACCTCAGTGAGGTTTGATGAAAAGGATAAGCTGATTAGGCGTTTTGGAACTAATATTAGCGGAAACTCATCGAGGAATTATAAACTGGTGAAAGCGTTAGAGTCTTTGAAGAGCATTGGCGTTATATATGAATATGATCGATATAATTCTACTGATACTGGTCGTTCCATCTGTCAAATATATATAGATGAGCATAAATATAAGGCAGAGAAAAATGATAAAGTTGAAGTTGATGATGAGGAAAATTTTCTTGATTCAATAATGAGAATAAATGCTGACGATAATGAAATCATAAAAATCCCTCATGAAATTTTAATTCCGTGAAGTAGCAGCACTTATGTCTTAGCTCTCAAAAAATAGTAGGGCATTGATAATTGGATAAAAAAAAGTCAACTAAAAAGTTGACTTTTTTCTTTTTTTATGGTACCGCGAGACGGACTTGAACCGTCACTTCCGAAGAAAATGGATTTTGAATCCATCGTGTCTACCAATTCCACCACCGCGGCATAAACTTTTTTTACTATATTGTTTCGAAAAATTTTTATACTTAAAACTCTTTTAAAACAACACACTTGAGTATCATTAACTCAAACAACTATACAATACTATACAACACAAAATCAATCCCGTAAATTTTCACAAGGCATTGATTTTAAAGCTAAAATCATGATAAACAGAGCGTTTTTTGAATCCGTCATGTCTACCAATTTCATCACTCTGGCATCAAATTTTAATATTTGCGAAACTTAAAAACTTTGCAAATCTTTGCAAGCATATTTTAGCTTGTTTGAGTCAAAAGGCGCTTACCTTTCAGTGACTTGCCTTAGTTTGATTGTTAGACACTATCAGTTTTGAATCCGTCATGTCTACCAATTCCATCACACTGGCATTGTGTATGGTTATCAACGTGGTGTTGATGCATGGCATTATAGCGATGCGGCGCGCCTATA
>VAOV01035087.1_pt1 | contig 12871 bp, 11 predicted proteins | sample 3393941 | NCBI WGS metagenome assembly VAOV01 (sample SAMN08290427, study PRJNA428436) | hydrothermal vent metagenome | isolation source: Deep-sea hydrothermal vent chimney | place: Indian Ocean: Southwest Indian Ridge | depth 2398 m m
CGTCCTAAGCCACTTAAACGGGATTTGCCTATCCCACCAGAGTACCGACACTAACCCAACCGCTAAATGGGTGAAAAATTGACTTTGAAGGCGGGGCATAGCTATTTGCCCCGAACCAACAGTTCTACCAGCGCGCTAGGGTTCCTCTCACATCCACATGAACAAAAGGCCCGTGCGCCGCATTAGCACCGTAAATACCAAGCCCACCGATTCTTGGGCCGAAAGCGCCTTGTTTAGACATGTTTGATATAAAGTTCGCAAGCCATACCGCGTCTTCACGGTTTACTACGCCGTCTTTATTCAGGTCATCCATTACACCGTCCTTCGGTGACTGATCAATATAGAAATCTGCCGCGCCCCCCCATACGTGCCGGCTGTACTGAACGTTACCAATGGCCTTGTTGTAAAACGGGGGGCGATATCCGCTCATAATGGTTAGCCCTTCAACCGCATGCCCTTCGTCATTTAAAGTGTGCAGAATTTTCTCCAGTTTCAACAACAGTCCTGCGCGCAAATGCACATATTTTGGAAACCCTTGTTGTTGCTTAGACAGAAATTGCCCGAGGGTAAAATTGGGAGACAATCTTACGTCCGTTTGTTCTGGTAATACTTCTACAAGCCCTTGAGGGGGTAAATAAATGGGGTTATTTTTTAAAGGCTTTTCAGGGTACTTGCCAATCGTATAGCCGTTTAACTTACCTGCTCTGTCTACCGTATTCAAAGGGGTCATAACAAACACGTTAAGTGTGGCTACCTCACCGGTTTGCTTGTTGGTGGTCTTAAGCACATAGTGCCCTGATTTCTTTGGTGCAAGAATAGGCGCCTTTCCCACGCTCCCGCTGGCAGCGGGTAGATTCGAACTCGTATTCAGTGCTTCACCATTTGCGTGGTGAAATTGAAAACTTCCAGTGTGAGTTTTATCAACAAACTCAACAGTGAAAGCCTTGTTTGGCATAACAAAAATGGAGAATATTGGGTAGGGAACCGTATTTCCATTAATATTTAGCTTCGAATTGAGCATTGTATTTTCAAACGAAAATACGTTACTAGTGTGCGCTAAAGACAGAAGAGCAACCATCATTAATAAAGACTTACGCACTCTTATACTCCTTCAATTTTTCAATAATGTAGCTGTCGCGGTTGTATGCATCACGGCGAAAAACAATGGTCCCTTCTCCATTCGCAAACGCAGTGAAATATACAATAAGTACAGGAATAGGTTTCTTTAAATACAGCGTGCTAGTCTCTTCACTTTGAAGCAATTGCTCGGCTTGCGCTATCGCCTCAGCTTGGCCTGAGTGATTAAGCACCCACTGAGTTAGCGCCAGGGGGTTAGATACTCTAATACAGCCTGAACTAAAGTTTCTTTCCTGCTTTGAAAAAAGGCTATGATCAGGGGTGTCGTGTAAATAGATTGCATGCTTATTGGGCAGCATAAATTTTACTTTACCTAGGGCATTATATGGGCCCGGTTTCTGTCTTAGCGTGTAATGGAATGTACCTCTCGTTACGTTCTGCCAATCGAATTCATCGACAGGTTTGAAACCACTGACACCCGCGGGCTGAGCTTCATAGCCTTGTTTTACTAATACGGAGGGATCGGTTTTTAATTTTGCAAGTTTGTCTTTGGTGGCAATACTAAAAGGTACGGTCCAATAAGGATTAAAAACCATGTATTTCATAGATTCAGTGAAAACGGGTGTTTGTCTTATCGGTGTACCTACAATCACTGGCATATCCAGTGTTTGTTCGCCGTCAGAAAATCCTCTTAACTGAAATGAAGCAATATTAACACGCAGATACGTCGACCAGCTTTGGTGGGGAAGCCAGCGCCAACGTTCTAAGTTTGCATCGATTCTTTCTAACCAAGAAAACGTGGTGGCATTTAATGCTTCTAAAGTGGAACTTCCCACAATACCATCTGGCTCTAAGCCCGCCGACATTTGAAACTGCTTAACCGCGTCCAGTAAATCTTTATCGAATAACTCTGAATAGGTTCCCGGCCCTAAAAGGCGAGACTTTAGCAACACAACTCGTTCGCTCGTTGAGTTCAGCTTAAGTGTTGGGCCAGCTGGAATTTGTGTGGTAACTGTAGATACAGCTGACAGTAGGCTTCGTTTTTTATCCAGCAATAGCTGGTATTCGTGGTGAGTAGGCCACATGGCCTGCAATGTTGCAGAAACACCGTTTGTTAATGCGTGATTAAGTGAAGCTACAGGGTCTGCTTCCCTTTGCTGAAGAAACCAATGAGCATCGGCATTGGCGGGACTGACAAGCCCGTTTAATCGATGCAGGGTCTGACTGATAAAGGCGTCTGTTGCCAGTACATCTAACAGGGCAGTATTTGCGTCTCGACTTTCGAGCATTGACGCGTGGTAATACTCAGGAGAGAAGCCGTGTAATTCGGAGTCGGCAATTTCATGCAGTAGCTCTTGTAGGCGGGTTTCTGCTTCGCTAGTGCCAAACCAAATAAGCTGGTAGTCGTTTTGAGTGTAGACCTCGCTTACCAAGACTCTATTGTTCACACGCGATGGGTTACTGTTACTGGGGCTATATTTATCAACGGCATCAACCAATAAATTTTCGACTCGCTGTCGTAAATTAGGCTGTTTAGATGCGTTTGCAGTGTGACTTAGCGTTAATAACACAACAAGGCAAAACCACATTGCCTTAGAATAAACCCACTGAGATAACATCATATAAATAATATCCTTATTTAAACTATAAAGTGCGTGATAAGTAAGCGTTTGCGTTTCAAAGAGAGTGAGTTTTTGGCCGTCGATGTTGGGACTTTATTGTGTATATAAATTCTTTCAGCATTGCTTAATATCGACACACTACTCCTTATGCGAAGGTTAATGCATTTACTCAAACCGCCGCACTAATAATAGCCTGCGATACTATGGGACGGATACAAAATAATGTTGTAAAAGCAAATTCGATATTACCCGTACACTCGACTTTGTTTATTTGGATTACTTGAAATTAGACATTTCAAAATGAAGTATGTCGTTTTCAAATGCTTCTGTGAGGGAAATACTGTCTAGATTATTTAATAGTATATGGCGGTTAGCTGGATCAATGTTGAAGTTACTGTAAAAGCTGCTTCCGTGCGCCGCTATACAGCACTCAATAAGATTAATGGTTAATTCGAACTTGGGTGAACGGCTAAGCTCAAACAGTTCTTGAACTTTATCTTCGTCCAACGTGATAGGGAGAATCTGATTGTAAATGCAGTTTTGATAGAAGATATCTGCAAAGGTCGTGGCAATGATACAGCGTATTCCAAAGTCAGTAAGAGACCATTGGGCATGTTCTCGGCTAGAGCCACAACCAAAGTTTTCCCGTGCTATTAAAATATGGCTTCCTTGTCGGGCTTTGTCATTAATTACAAAATCAACATTAGGGCTATCATAATCTCCGTTGTGATAACGCCAGTTGAAAAATAAGTTGCTTCCGAGCCCTTTTTTACTTATTCCCGCCATAAACTGTTTGGGGATGATTTGGTCTGTGTCTACATTTGCCTGATCAAGCGGGTAGACCCGAGAGGTGAACAGGAAGGGATTTGTGTTATTTATCATAGCCATGTCCTGACATCGACAATTCGACCCGATAACGCTGCCGCTGCGGCCATTAATGGGCTCATAAGATGAGTTCTACCGCCTGCGCCTTGCCTACCTTCAAAATTACGGTTACTTGTAGATGCACATCGTTGTCCTGGCAAAAGTTGGTCACTGTTCATGCCTAAGCACATAGAACATCCGGGATGACGCCACTCAAAGCCAGAATCTATAAAAATTTTGTCCAGCCCCTCTTTTTCAGCTTGTGTTTTGACGGCTACTGAACCGGGTACCACTATGGCACGAACACTAGGGCTGACTTTTCCCAACTTGGCGATTGAAGCGGCATGCCTTAAATCTTCAATGCGGCTGTTAGTGCATGAACCTATGAAGACCACATCGACAGCTAAACCATCGATGGCATCGCCTTCATTTAGATTCATATAGTGAAGCGCACGTTCAGATGACGTCGTACAAGCGGTCGGTATAGTGTCGTTCACGGATATAACTTGGTCTGGTGATGTTCCCCACGTTACCTGTGGGCTCAGTTTACTGACATCCAGCGTTAAGGACTTATCGAACTTCGCATTATCGTCGGTGAACAGTGTCTGCCATCGTTGAGACATATTCTGTTCTAATTTAAACGAATCCATTAATGGTTTTAGATAGTGATATGTAGTTTCGTCAGGCGCGATAAGTGCGCTTTTGGCACCGGCCTCGATTGACATATTACACAGCGTCATTCGAGATTCCATGGAAAGTGAAGAGATACACTCTCCGCGATACTCTATTACGAAGCCTGTTCCTCCCCTTGCTCCTAATTTTCCTATAACGTAAAGAGCGATGTCTTTTGCAGTAACGCCAACAGCGAGTGCTCCTGTCAAAGTAATAGACATTGTTTTGGCACGAGTCACACGCAGAGTTTGTGTCGCCAATACATGCTCAACTTGTGATGTACCAATACCGAAAGCGAGGGCGCCAAAAGCGCCGTGCGTTGAGGTATGAGAATCGCCACAAACAACCGTCATACCTGGCATAATCCGACCTTGTTCTGGAGCGATGACATGAACAATACCTTGTTTTTCATCTCCCATGGGGAAGAGGGGGATATCGTAGTCATTACAGTTAGCAGTCAGGGCTTCTAGTTGACGCTTACTTTCAGAACTGCAGTCATCAAGGCTCAACGATGTGGTGGGGATAGCGTGATCCATAGTGGCTAACGTAAGTTCAGGTCTGCGAACTCGGCGCGCTTTCTCCGCTAATCCACTAAAAGCTTGGGGAGAGGTCACTTCATGAATCAAATGTAAGTCGATATAAAGCAGGCTTTCCTCACCGTCATTGGCTACACAATGAGCATCAAAAATTTTTTCGTATAGTGTTTTGGCAGGTGTATCAGTCATGGTTTTGACGACTTCTGAAAGAGATATGAGTATGCACCCAAGTACTTGGGTGCGTTTTAGGGCTTACGATTTAGGCGGTGCCTTTTTTGATTGCCATTGCTACCTGAGCAACGTGGCGACCCTGGCTTTTGGCTATCTCGATTTCGTCATCACTAGGCTGGCGACTGCCATCGCCACCAGCAATGGTTGATGAGCCGTATGGTGTTCCCCCCATTACTTCATCAATATTAGTTAGACGCTTTTCAGTGTAAGGTGTGCCTACTATTGTCATGCCTAGATGCATTAAGTTTACAATGGTCGACACTAATGTTGTTTCTTGACCTCCATGCTGGCTTGCTGTGGATGTAAAAACGCTTCCCACCTTTCCTACAAGCGCGTTCTGAAACCATAACCCGCCTGTCTGATCCAAAAAATTGGCCATTTGGGAAGCCATTCTACCGTAACGTGTTGGCGTACCAATGATGATAGCGTCGTATTCTGGTAGCTCATCAACAGTGGCGATAGGAGCGTCTTGGTCAAGCTTGGCACCAGCTTGCTTTGCCACCTCTTTAGGCATTAACTCTGGTACTCGTTTAATCACAACTTCCGCACCTTCTACTTGCTTTACGCCCTCAGCAATCGCCGTTGCTAACGTTTCTATATGGCCATAGGTAGAATAATAAAGAACAAGTGTTTTCATGGTTTAATCCTCTTTTGTCTCGCGAGTAGTAGGTCCAACGTACTTCACATCTTCTACTGCCTTTCCAGTTAAGATAAAGCCTATCGGCGTTGTGGTTTCTTCTTGTAAATGTGCAACCAAGCTACCTGTTCGCGCCAATAAGGAAATTCCCTTCAATGCGCTAAGAGGAAAGCCTACGTCCAGCATTACAGCGGGAATGGCGCCATTAACGTTAATCGGTAGCGATTTCCCTATAATGTCAGGCATTAACTTCTGCACAGTGTAAAGTGCTTCGAAATAATGATTTTCAACTTCTTTTTCTTTTGCGAGCTTCATTATCAGGTTGGCGCGCGGGTCGCCTTCAGAGTGGAGAGGGTGGCCAAAGCCAGGCAGTCGTTTTCCTTGCGATTTGTACTCGTTGAGCACTTCTTTTACTGCTGACTCCATAGAGGAGTCTTGAGCTCTTTCAACAATACGATGCAAAAAGTGCCCGGCGACCTCTGCACTACCTAGCACAACGGAGCCGCACCCATTGAGGCCAGCAGCAACTGCTCCTTGAAAAGCTTCTGGTGCAGCAGCAAGCGTTGCTCGAGCTGCCACCACGCTTGGTACAAGCCCATGTTCGGCGATTGACGTCAGTACGACATTAGCAAAGAACTTTTGCTTTTCGGTTGGCATATGACCGCAAACTAAAAGCCAGAAATAAGATGTAAAATCTACTTTGCCGATAATGTCATCACACAAATCATAGCCCCTGACCGTAATGTTTTCAGCGGTAGACGTACAAATAGCCGAAGTAAAATTATCCTGTTTACCAATTCTCATGTATGTTCTCCTCTGAAAAACAAATCGGTTAATTTCGCATATCGAACTTGATTTCGTATATCGAAGAATATAGTATGAATAGTGAAGTGTAAAGATGCATTTTCAAGTTTATCTACGCGCTGTTTATAATTGAGGATCCGGTTATGTCAAAAATGCTATCAAATGTGAAGGTTGTAGAAATGGGAACCTTTATCACTGGACCGGCCGCGGGAATGTTTCTCGCGGACATGGGCGCTGACGTAATAAAAGTAGAGCGTCCAGAGTCTGGTGACCCTTTTAGAGCGTTCAAAGGCGAGCTATACAGCCCACATTTTCAAACGTATAACCGCAATAAGCGAAGCATTGAGCTCGATACTCGCGACAGCAGCGATTTGGCGAAGTTTGATGCATTGATAAAAGAGGCTGACGTTTTTATTGAAAACTTTCGTCCAGGCGTAGCGGATAAACTGAATGTAGATTTCGCGCGTTTAAAAGCGTTAAACCCCAAGCTTATATACTGCTCAATTTCAGGTTTTGGTCCAGACGGCCCTGACGCATTGAAGCCTGCATTTGATACCGTTGCGCAAGCCGCCACCGGGTTTCTTAGGCTTTTGTTAAATCCAGCTAATCCACGTGTTGTCGGCCCCGCCATTGCTGATGCGATTACAGGGTTTTATGCTTCTCAAGGGGTTCTTGCAGCTTTATTTAAACGCCATGAGTCGAACGAAGGATGCCTAGTCGAAGTGTCAATGCTAGAAGCTATGACCCATTTCAATTTGGATGATTTTACGCACTTCTATTCAAGCGACCTGATTATGGGGCCCGAAAGCCGGCCGAACGTTTCTCAATCTTATGTTTTCGAGTGTAAAGACAGACGTTGGATTGCCTTACATATGTCTTCGCCTGCTAAGTTCTGGACCGGGCTTTCTGAAGCAGTGGGCAAGCCTGATATGCTAGAAATGCCTGAATTTAATAGCCGTGAAGCAAGGATAGAAAACTACGATAAGGTGTTGGACTTTTTAAAACCCATTTTTATGCAGCAACCCGCATCTTACTGGTGTCAACGTTTTACTGAGATTGAGGTTCCACATTCTCTGGTCATGAATTCGGCGGAAGCCCTTGAGACCCCTCAGGCGAAACACATGAAATTAAAGGTGCAGGCTGAGCACCCATCGAAGGGAACATTTACTACGGTTCGTCCAGCCATTCGATTTAATGGTGAAATTAGCGAGGACGTTACCCCTCCGCCCGTTCTTGGGCAACATAATGGACAGGGTTTTAATTAACCTGTGTAGTATTTTTATCACCCTTTAACTTTGATATAGTCGAAGAAATAATGGTTATAAGTAGCGTAAAACTTTGAAAGATAAAGATCCTGAGTATCTTACTACACTAGAACGAGGATTAACGGTCCTGCGTTCGTTTAATAAGTCCCGGCCGGAAATGCAGCTGAGCGAGGTTGCTGCTGCAACTAATTTAAGTCCAGCAGTGGCTCGCAGGTGCTTGAATACCCTGGTGGCTCTGGGTTACGTAACCCGTGCTGGCAAAAAGTTTCTTCTAACACCAGAAGTGCTGGTTTTTGGATCCGCATTTCTGGCGTCTGCGAGCATTGACTCTGTTATTGGTGAGCACCTACAGAGCGTTAGGGATGAAACTGGCGACAGTTCGTCTATCTCTGTGCTGTCTGGTGAGGATATTTTGTATCTTGCCCATATCCCGACGAACCGCCATATCCGTTTAAATGCAGGAGTCGGGACGCGCTTTCCTGCTCACGCTACCTCAATGGGTAAGGTCATGCTTGCTCATCTGCCTGAAGATAAGTTAGCTGATTATTTAGAGCACGCTGAACTAAAGCGTTTCACGGACTTAACAGTAACCTCACCCGAAACGCTCAAAAAGCAACTTGTTGATATTAGAAGCAAGGGATATTGTTCGGTTTTAAGTGAATTAGACTACGGCCTCGTTTCTATTGCTGTACCTGTATATGACGATGACGGTAGTGTTCTTGCTGCCATCAACTGTTCTACAGCTGCCTCGCGCATTGCGCAGGATGAATTAGTTCGAACTCGCCTTCCTTTGTTAAAGCAAGCGTCACAGCAAATTCAACAATCTCTCAATAAGTGGCCTGTACTACTTCACTCGCTGCTCAGATTGTAATACACCCTTCCAAATAATTTCTTCGAAAGCACGCTACGGCGTGCTTTTTTCGTTTCTGCGCAAAACAAAACCAAAAAAATATTAAAAAATTCGATAATCGAACTTGATTTCGATAGTCGAAGACATTAATGTAAATAAAACGTTAAGTCACTGTGAGGTTTTTCCTCTCTGTAGACTGGGACCAAGTAGCGGGTGGAGAAAACGTCATGCCTGAGTTAGCAAGTAAAGATCTATTCAAAAAATCTATTCTGAGTTCAGTGGTTGTTGGGGCGTTGAGCTCTACACCTGTATATGCACAGGAAGGTTCAGGAGAAAACGAGTTACAAGATGACAAAGACGTTGAAGTCATCATGGTTCAAGGAACGAGAAGAACGACCAAACTACAAGACGCACCAGTTTCGATGACGGCCTTCACTGAGCTAGACATTGAACGCTCTGGAATCGACCGCCCCGCTGATTTTATAGGCTTAACCCCCAATGTAACGCTAATAGAAACGCAAAACGCCGGGATGGCATTTATTACTATCCGAGGCATATCACAAAACCGTGATACACAACCTTCCGTTGCGGTAATCGTGGATGGAGTGCAGCAAACAGACGCTGGGCAGTTTCAGCAAGAGCTTTTTGACATTCAACAGATTGAAGTGCTTAAAGGGCCTCAAGGCGGTCTGTATGGTAGAAACGCCATTGGAGGCGCTATCGTAATTAATACTAAAGATCCTACTGAATATACTCAGGGTAAAGTGCGATTGGGTGTGGATAACGGGCCCGGATATCGAGTTCAAGCTGGGTTAAGCGGTCCAATGGGAGAGAATTGGGCCTATCGCATCTCGGGCTCTTATTACGATACAGATGGTTACATAGAGAACACTTACCTAGGTGAGAATTCAGACCCGCTCAAAGATATCTCTTTCAGAGGTAAAGCCCTTTGGTATGCCAGTGAAAATTTCGAAGTGGATTTTAGGGGATATTACAGCGCTCTGGAAACGCAGCCATTTAATTACCGAATCACCTTTGATGTCAATGAAGTGCTTTCCCCTCGCACCAACAACCCTGGAATCAATGACAGAGACCTTTACGGTGGGTCAATTAAAATGACCTATACCGACGAGGAAGGGGGAACATGGACTTCAATTACAGCTTATGACCGCAGCAAAGAATTAATAGCGGGAGATGCATACGACTTTTTGCCTGTAGAAGAATCATTTCTGTATAACTTGCTGCTTGGTTTTGGACTGCCAGAAGATGCTGTGTATGACCAAAGTCAAATATCAAACTTTGGGTCAAAAAACTGGAGCCAAGAAATTAGGTACACATCTCCAGATAGCGAGCGATTTAAGTATATCTATGGAGTCTACTTCGTCGATACTGAACAGCTTCAACAAAACGGTGCCAGGGCAGATTTCGGTTTAGGGTTTGCGTCTCCACTCGACTGGATAAGCACCGATCCAAGTAATCCTCAGCTCAATTTCCTGTCTGACTTACGCAATAACTTTGCTTGGGCAGTTTTCGCCAATATGTCTTATGAAATGAGTGACGATTGGGTGTTAGACGCTTCGCTACGCTATGACAGGGACGAGCGAGAGAACGTAACTCAAACTCCGCAAGCATTCATTCCTAATGTGCCAGGCTTCCCTGTCGGGACAGAAGGGGAGGTGCGTGAAAAAACATTCAGCGAATGGCAGCCTAAAGTGACACTAACATATAAACCTGTCGACGCATTTACCATGTATGGTGGCTACAGCGTGGGTTTTCGTTCTGGCGGATTTAACCAAACTGGTTCAGATGCTGTCGCAGGTGCCGCTGGCATTTTCGGTATCAAAGAATTTTACGAAGCTGAAACCGCTTCGACATGGGAACTGGGAGGTAAGTTTACATTAGCAGATAACAACATTCGCGGTGGGTTCGCGGTGTATTCAACTACTAGTGAAAACACGCCTTTCTTCGTATTTCTTCAAGAAAACTCTACGCAGAATATTGGAACCATTGATGAAGCTGAATTAAATGGGTTCGAATTCGATATTACTGCAACGCCATTGCCTGGTCTTAGAGTCGTAGCTGGCTTTGGGTATGTTGACAGCGAAATTACTGAGTATGGAGACCCACAGGCTATAGGTAACCAGACGCCGGCGGTATCCAAAACCACCATTAATCTTGGTGCTGAATATCGCCAAGATCTTAGTGATGGGCTCACTAGTCTTATTTATCGAATTGACTACCAACGCCTAGGTGAAACGAATTTTGATATTTACGAAACCACCACTCGTGAGCCTGTAAGCCTTGTAGATGCCCGTCTTACCTATGACACCGAAAATTGGTCTCTATCGCTCTGGGCGAAAAACCTTCTAGACAAACAGTATAACGCCGAATGGTCGCCAGGTGGATTCGTCTATCGAGCACGTCCCCGCGTGTTCGGGCTGACCTATAACTACAAATTTGAAATGTAAAACTATTGTTAATAGCTTAATATCTGAGAAACGAATGGGAGTATCACAATGTCATTAGCTCACTGGAATAAGTCAGATGTACCAATTCAAAAGCTCCGAGCGCTACAGCGCAAGCGTCGCGGCAACACCTCGGTACACAGCTTACATCACCATGCTTTTAAGTGTAATAACGCGGAAGAAACGCGGAAGTTTTATGAAGATGTACTCAATATCCCGCTAGTTTGTGCAATCATTGAACCGAAAGATCCTATCACAGGTAAAGAAACGCCTTATGCCCACCTCTATTTTGAATTAAGTGACGGAAGCTGGCTGGCGTTCTTTGATTTCCCGCAGAAATACAAAGACCTTAACTGCGGTTTCGAAAATACTGACGTATGGACGCATCACATCGCATTGGAGATTGATGATGAAGATACGCTTAATGATTACCGTAAACGATTAGATGAGCATGGCGTGGAATACATGAATATCGACCATGAATATTGTAACTCTATCTACTTTTATGATCCTAACGGTCTTTGTGTGGAGTTTACCCACAACGTAGACGATACAGAGCGTTATTTTCATGACAAAGCTCGAGATGCCAAGGCTGACATGGAAGAGTGGATGAGAGTACGAGGTGAAGCATATCCAGATGCGTCGTAAATAATGGATACAGTTTCTTGTGTTAGTAGTGACAACTCGTTACTACACGTCGTTCACAATAATCGAGTAGGGCGCCCCGCTATTGTTTTTTTGCATGGCGCTTGCTCGTCACACCATGTTTGGAAGTACCAGTTTAATGATGAATTACTTGACGAACAGTTTCATCTAATTGCGTTAGATATGAGAGGGCATGGCTTGTCCTCTAAGCCAGACAGTTCCGACGCCTACCGAGAGGGCCGTTATTGGGCAGATGACCTTGATTCGGTGTTAACGCACTTTAACCTTACTCAATGCGTCTTAGTTGCTTGGTCATATGGCGGGCGGATGGTAAATGACTATCTAAGATATTATGGCACTTCCCATCTGCTGGGGATTAATTTTATCGCTGCCGGTACCCTTGCTACGAATGACGTAAAAGGACCAGGGTACACAGTGTTAGGCGATATGTTCAGTGAAGACCCTATGCGTGTTAGTAAAGCTGAAGAGCAATTTGTACACGATTTAGCAGTGGGCGTAACCGACCTCGATTTAATCAAGCACCTTAATGAAGATTTAAAACATTGCCCTATGTATGTTCGCGATGCCATGCGTCAGAGGGATATGGACTACGACGACATTCTTAAAAATTTAGATGTACCCGTTTTGCTTACTCATGGAGAAGATGATAGGTATTCACTTGTTAAGCTAGCTTATTTGCTCAACAATCACATTCCGCATACTTCGCTTTCGATTTTGAAGCGCGCAGGTCATTTGCCTTTTGTACAGCGCTATCAAGAATATAATAAGTCTCTTTACGCTTTCGTCAGCACTTTAGTGACTTGATAGCGTGAAACGATAGGGTTCTGATTCTCTCAACCAATTCTTTTTGCTTAAATTCGTGAGGACTAGGTTGCTGTAAATCAACATAACTACCGAACTAGCTTCCACTGTATATACAAGTAGCAATAAGTTTTGCACTCATACACAAAGCTGGCACGTTAGTTGAAAACTCTCCTTCAGTTTCACGTAAAGCGTCAATTTTCTGATAGAGAGACACCAAGCCATGCAGTTATCCGGTTATCTTCAGCGATTCGATAAAAATCAGCTGCAAAATTTCACTAGTGGTTTAGGCGCACCCATCGTCCTTTTGGCAATTATGGGCATGGTTATATTGCCTATGCCGCCATTCTTACTGGACGTGCTGTTTAGCTTTAATATTGC
>VAOV01016619.1_pt1 | contig 12733 bp, 8 predicted proteins | sample 3393941 | NCBI WGS metagenome assembly VAOV01 (sample SAMN08290427, study PRJNA428436) | hydrothermal vent metagenome | isolation source: Deep-sea hydrothermal vent chimney | place: Indian Ocean: Southwest Indian Ridge | depth 2398 m m
AACGATATTAACACCCGCTACCGCGTAGGTTATATGTCGCAAAGCTTTTCTTTGTATACCGAATTAACCGTTCGGCAAAACCTTACGCTTCATGCCAAGCTATTCAAAGTAGCTAGCAAGATACTAGATTCGCGGGTAGATGAAATGCTTAATCGCTTTGCCTTAAGCCATCATCAACACAGCCTACCAAACGACCTTCCGCTAGGTATTCGCCAGCGTTTGTCATTGGCCGTGGCCATGGTTCATAAACCTGAAGTATTAATATTAGATGAACCCACTTCTGGCGTAGATCCAGTTGCCCGAGATAACTTTTGGCAGTTGCTTATTTCCTTAGCGCGAAAAGACGGCGTAACCATTTTTATCTCTACTCATTTCATGAATGAGGCCGTACGGTGCGACAGAATTTCGCTAATGCATGCAGGCGAAGTGTTGGTAACCGACACACCAGAGGCCATAAAAGCATCTAAATCTGCCGATACGTTAGAAAGCGCGTTTATCGATTACTTAGTTGAAGCACAAACGCCTGCGAACCAGGCTCAAAAGCCAGATCAAAACGCGCAAGAAAGTTTTAGTGCAGATAAAACCACACCACCAAGCAAACGCGCAAAAGGCTTACGACGGTTGTTAAGCTATGCCTCGCGTGAAACCCTTGAACTTATTCGCGATCCTATTCGCTTAACTATGTCGTTCTTAGGCAGCATGGTGTTAATGATGGTGATTGGCTATGGCATTACTATGGATGTCGACGACTTAAGCTATGCTGTATTCGACCGCGATCAAACTTCTACTAGCCTTAACTATCGCAATGCTTTATCTGGCTCACGCTATTTTAATGAGCAGCCTGCTATAACCAGTTACGCCGATATGGACCGGCGAATGAAAAGCGGCGAACTTTCATTGGCTGTGGAAATTCCTCCCGAATTTAGCCAAAAGCTGCATAAGGGCGAACAAGTAGAAATAGGGGCATGGATTGATGGCTCTATGCCATCACGGGCAGAAACGATAGAGGGTTATGTAACAGGTATTCACTTGAAATGGCTTTTGCAGCAAGCTTCACAAGCTAGCCAAGTGCAGTCGACCAGCAGTATTAATGTGGAATCACGCTATTTATATAATCCAGATGTTCAAAGCTTAGTGGCAATCGTACCTGCGGTAATGCCCATGTTATTGTTGATGATCCCTGCGCTTTTAACGTCGCTGGCGGTGGTGCGTGAAAAAGAGCTAGGCTCGATAATAAATTTGTACGTCACACCAGTTACACGCATCGAGTTCTTGTTGGGCAAGCAGCTACCCTATATCGCTACTTCGTTTGTTAGCTTCTTGCTGTTAGTTGCAATGGCAGTGTGGCTTTTCGATATCCCATTAAAAGGGGATATGCTGGTGCTATGCATTATAACGTTGTTATTCGTTACTTTTTCTACCAGCTTTGGTTTGTTGGCTTCAGTTTTTACGAACAGTCAAATTGCCGCAATTTTGCTTACCACCATTGGCACCATGGTTCCGGCTGTGCAGTTTGCAGGCATGATAACGCCAGTTTCTGCCTTAGAAGGGGCAGGGCGCTTAATAGGAGAGCTTCACCCCATTAGTTATTTTTTAACTGCTAGTAGGGGAATATTTAGCAAAGGGTTAGGCTTTGGTACGCTTGATTTTGCAGTGTTTGCCATTGCTATTTCTATTCCAATTACACTGTGGCTTGCCACTGTTTTGTTGCGCAAGCAGGAGCGCTAAACCGTGGAAATTAAAAATGTAACCCAGTTAAGTATAAAAGAGCTTTGGAGTCTTTGGCGCGACCCGGCCATGCTTATTCTCATTGCTTATGTGTTTACAGTAAACATTTACACTGCGGCCACTGCGGTACCCGAATCTTTGCACAATGCGCCCATTGCCTTTGTTGATCACGACAACTCGCAGATATCTAATCGAGTGATAGATGCTTTTTACCCTCCCTATTTTCTAGCGCCAGATATCATTGAAAGTAATGAAGCCGACACGTATTTAGACACAGGTAAGTATACCTTTGTGGTTACCATTCCCCCTGAGTTTGAAAAAGACATTATGGCTGGGTTACAGCCCGACGTTCAGGTTAACATTGATGCCACGCGTATTAGCCAGGCGTTTACCGGTAATGGTTACATTACTGAAATAATCACCGATGAAGTGAACGCATATTTACAGGGTTATAAGTCTGACACTGTTTACCCTGTCGAACTGATCATGCGAGCCCGCTTTAACCCCGCGCTTGAAAGTTTTTGGTTTGGTTCTGTTATGGAACTTATTAATGCTGTAACAATGGTAGCCATAATTTTGTCTGGGGCTGCGCTTATTCGAGAGAAAGAGCGCGGCACTATAGAGCACCTGTTAGCTATGCCAGTGTCAGACAGTGAAATTATGCTTTCTAAACTGTTAGCTTCGGGGGTAGTTGTGTGGGTTACTACCTTGCTTTCGGTGTATTTAATTATTCAATGGGTACTTGGCGTACCAATCAATGGCGAAATATGGCTTTTCATGGTGGCTGTTGCTTTACAGTTATTCGCCGTATCGAGTATGGGTATTTTTATGGCCACTATTGCACGCTCTATGCCCCAGTTCGGATTGTTACTCATCTTAGTGTTATTGCCGCTACAGTTGCTTTCTGGTGGTGTAACACCAAGAGAAAGCATGCCTGAATTCATTCAACACGCAATGTTGCTAATGCCCAATACGCACTTCGTAATGGCTTCCCAGGGGGTATTGTATCGAGGGGCGGGCGTTAGCGTTATATATCCTCAGTTATTGGCGCTTTTAGCTATTGGTTGTGCGTTTTATTTTATAGCGCTTAAAAGGTTTAAAAGCACCATTGGTAGTATGGCGTAGAAGCGCTATCTAGTTTTGCGTCCGTTCTCTGTTTTGATGCCCTATATTTTAATGTAAATAGTAACAATTATCATTTTAATTAAGCTTAAGCTGATTTATACTCCTGCCCCGAAAACATACAACCCTTCAAAACCAATAGCAGAGAAAACCATGAAACTAAGCAGTTTATTTGCACTAACGCCTATCGCGTTTGCATTGTCGGTAAATGCGCAAACCACACAAAGCGATACGGTAGAAGCTAAAGAAGCAGATGTAGAAAAAATTCGTATTGTTGGGGTTCGTCAAAACCGCGTAAGCCGCGGGGCAACGGGCTTAACCATGGAAATTAGCGAAACGCCGCAGTCTATTAGCATTCTGTCTGAAGACTTAATGCAGTCGTTTGGTGCGTTTAACATTAACGATGCGCTAAAGCTTGCGCCGGGTATTAACGTAGAAGAGTGGGAAACTAACCGTACAAACTACACCGCCCGTGGTTTTGAAATTAAAAACACGCAAATAGACGGTGTCGGCCTGCCGAACGACTGGGGCATTGTTACCGGTGCTGTGGAAGCCTACGGCTATGAAGAAATTGAAGTTATTCGTGGTGCCAACGGCCTGCTAACCGGCGTGGGTAATGCGTCGGGTACCATTAACTATGTGCGCAAGCGTCCAACTAATGAAGAGGGCGGTGAAATTGGCGCAAGCATTGGCTCGTACAACTTTAAACGCGTACAGGGCGACTATTCAATGCTGCTTACCGAAGATGGCAGCTGGGCGGCCCGTGTGGTCGCTAGCGTTGAAGATAAAGAGTCGCACCTAGATGGGCTAGAGAACGATCGCAGCTTTGTTTACGGTGTTATCGACGGCCAGTTAACCGATAACGCTACGGTTACCTTTGGGTTGTCTTATCAAGATGCGAATACGGATGGCAACACCTGGGGCGGGCTGGTGTTTAACTACACCGATGGCACCCAAGCCGAGTGGGACATTAGCGATACCACCTCTCAAGAGTGGACGAAGTGGGATACGGAAACCACCAATGCCTTTGTAGAGCTAGACTATGTGTTCGATAACGATTGGCAATTGCTGCTTAGCTATAACTACCGCGACTTTGAAGATCAAAGCAAACTGTTTTACGCCTATGGCGCTATTGATAAAGAAACCGGCTTAGGCCTGGTTGGCTGGCCGGGTCGTTATGACTCAGAGCGCGATTCTCACCTTGTCGAAGGCCGTGTATTTGGTGACTTTTCCCTATTTGGCCGTAATCACGAAGTAAACTTTGGGGTAAGCCACGCTACCAGCGATGACGTGTCTTTCGTTCACGCCTTTGATTATGCTACTACCCCTGCTTACGGCCCCACACCAGCGTTTCCTTATGCGCTAGATGCGATTGCAGAGCCAGAGTGGCTAGCGGCTTCCGAGTATTCAAACATTGAGCAAACCCTAACCCGTTATTTTGGCTCAGCCCGTTTTAGCATTACCGATGAAATGCATATTATTGCTGGCTTTAACGCTATTGATTTTGAGCGTACAGGGCAAAACGCTGGTGCGGTTATCGATAACTCAGAAAGCGAAGCCAGCCCTTATGTGGGTGCGACCTATGCGGTAACTGAAGATGTCAACGCGTATGTGAGTTATTCAGACGTGTACCAGCCGCAAGAGCAGTACGACATTAACGGCCAGTACCTAGCCCCAACAAAGGGTAAAAACTTCGAGGCCGGCGTTAAAGCCCAGTGGTTCGACAACCGTTTATTAACAACATTTGCTTACTTCACCGCACAGCAAGATAACTTGGCCGCCTACGCTGGCACTAACCCAGACACGCTTCAGTACTACTACAAAGGCGTGTCGGTAGAGTCTGACGGTTTTGAAATTGAAGTAGCAGGGCAGGTAACCGATGCTCTGCGTGTTAATGCGTCTTACACCGCTATTGACGTAGAAGACGAGCAAGGTAACGATGCTAACTTATGGGCACCGCGTGACGTAGTAACCTTTCAGCTAGCGTACACAGTACCGCAAGCACCAGAGGTAGAACTGGGTTTTGGCGGTCGCTGGCAGTCTGAAATAAGCAATGTGGATTATAACGTTGAGCAAGGCGCGTATTTCTTAGGCAATGTGTATGCATCACGCGCGTTTACTGAAGATCTTACTGTTCGCATGAACATCAATAACATCTTCGATAAGAAGTACATTAACAGCCTACACACCGTGGGTTATTACGGCGCAGGCATTAACGCCCAGCTAAGTGCGTCGTATACGTTTTAATTGCGCTATACGCCCGCCGTATTAATACGTGTTTTAGCGTAATGCGGTGGGCGTATTGCGCCGTCTTCATTCACTGACGGTTGTGACGAAGGCGTCGCCCGTTAACTTTCTGCTATTGCTTCGCTATCAGCAAGCGGTAGTTCAATTGTGAACGTGGTGCCCACGCCTTCCTTACTTTCCACTGAAATGCTGCCATTGTGATTTTCAATAATGCCGTGGCTAATGGCTAAACCCAGTCCCGTGCCTGAGCCTACTTCCTTCGTTGTAAAAAATGGCTGAAAGAGCTTGGGTAGGTTATCTGATGAAATACCGCAGCCATTATCGGCGATGTAAATTTTTACCGAATTCTCAAGTTCTTCAGTTTTAATTGAAATAACGCCGTCTTTTTCTACTGCCTGGGTAGCGTTCATTACAAGGTTAATAAAAACTTGGCTTAGTTCGGTTAAGTTACCGTTGATATATACATCGTTTTCCCGTTCATAGTGAAGGGTTACATTGTGCCTTAGCTCGTTATTAAGTAGCGACAGGGTTAAATCGATAGCCTGTTGAATCGACATGACTTCTTGTTTTGAGTCTGACGGGTGGGCAAAACTTTTTAGCCCCGCTACGGTTTTACTTACCCGTTTACTGCCATCGATACTTTGGTCAATTAAAGGCCCTATATCTTCGCAAATGAAATCAATGTTATCCCAGTTCACCGCAATGTTGGTGAGCGTATCGAGTTGCTCCTTATCTTTGTCAGGCAAGTTGTTAAGCTTGGTAAGAAGCGGGGCGATATCGTCCATATAACTTTTTAGCGTATTTAAGTTGCTTAACAAGAAGCCTATCGGGTTATTTATTTCATGGGCTACACCAGCTGCCAGCACACCAAGCGACGCCATTTTCTCTGCATGCAATAGCTCCTGTGTGCGCTGCTCTACCAATTTCTCCAAATGTTTTGCGCTCGCTTTTAACTCGTCATTTAGCTGTATCATTTCCTGATACATGCTTTCTTTTAGCTGAAGCGTGCCAATGTAAAAGTTGATGGGGTCGTGATGCACAAAGTCGTTTAACGCCAGGTTCATTTTCGACAGCTGCCCCATGTTGGTTAGCTGCGGATAACCGATAAAGCAATAGTTGCCATCTACTTCGTAGAACGCGCCACCAAAAACGAAGGAGGGGCTTCTAATGGGGCAAAGAGTAATAAGCTGCCCGTTGAACATTTTAATAATTTGGGTGCTTAAAGGCAGCTGTGGTGCCACAAGCTTAAATAGCTCTGAAAACGGTGCGTTTACCGTAAGCTCAGGGCATACTTTGCCAAACGCATTACTGAAATTAACAATGTTGAGCTTTTCATCAAAATCTAATTGAAACGTTTGTGATTGCACTGGCTAGCTCATTTAAAGTCGATGCGAAAGGTGCTAAACGGGTTGTTTTCGTCTCGCAGTTTAACGGTTGAAATTATTGCCGGCTGATTAAAGTGTTCGCACACACCCATTAGTAGGCCTTCCACAAAAGGCTCAAGGCCGTCTCGTGATGAGTGATAATGAATAGTGATGCTGCCATCGTCGTTTTTCTCGCATAGAAACGATGGAGGCACTAGCTCTTCCAGCTGAGCTGAAATTACTTGGTGCATGTTGTTTAAATTGGAAATAAATTCAAATGCGCCGCCTGAGACCAGCGAATACATTTCTTTGTAGCTGCCTTGGGATGTTTCTTTTACCCAGTCTTCCCCCATTTGACGAAGAAATACGGCTAAGTCTACGTTTAGATGCTCAACAGACGCACCAACAATACCGAATGTCACTTCATCACTATATGGCTGTACTTCTAGAAAGGTCGACTCGTAATCTCCCAAGGATGTTTTTATTTCATCCCATGCAGATTGGCCGTATCGATTAATTACTGTTGTGGATATAAATTTGTTTATCATGCCGTACACGGGGCATCTCCTTTACACTACCTATGAAAAAAACATAGCACAGGGTTTTGAAACTGCGAGAGTGAGAAGCTTTTTATTAAAATTTATATTACTTTTCACGCATTCGTTAAATGACGAGCTTAAAGTGCAAGCGCAAAAAACGCCTACGATTAACATTCAGCTACGTTTTAAAAAGCTAGATATAGAAGAACGCAGACTTAACCTTAATTAATTTGATTGTAAATTAACCAATGCCTAATGTTATGAGAGTGAGACTTATTAAGGAAAACGTTATGCAATCAATGAAGAAAGTACCATTGTTCTTTAGTACTGCTATTTTGTGCCTTGGTATGAACTTGCCGGTATTAGCTCAACCCGATAAACAGTCTGTTGAAACTATCGACGTACAGGGCGAGAAAACCACACCTCAATTGAAGCGTGCCTTTAAAAAGCAGCAAATGGCGTTTATTGAGTTATATAATTCCGTTAACACAGATGCCCAGTTCGACGTAATTTGTAAATGGCGCAAATTTACCGGCAGTCAGATCGCTCGCAAGTTGTGCGAACCCAGATACATGATTGATTTTCGTGCCTTAACGGTGCAGACCTGGTCAACGCAGCCTGGTATCGACTTTAACCGCTTGCCTAGCGACGACACGCTACGCTTCTTAACACAAGATACCCGTGAAGAAGCTTATAAGCATGTGGCAGCGCTAGTGGCAACCCACCCTAAGTTGTTAGACAGCTTCTTAAAGCTTGATGCCATACACGAACGTATAAAAGCGCGTAAAGAAGAAGGCATGAAGGGCGAATAGCGCTGCTAGTACAAAGGTACTAATAATTGTCATGGACTAAAGCATAAGCGCCTTGCTTAAAATTTAGGCGCTTGCTACTGTGGTGTTACATCCAAAAAAAAGGACCTTTTATGAAACGCGCATCAATGGCTTCACTCTCGTCTGTTTTTAAGGCGCTTGGCACTGTTTTTTTACTTTCTGCGTCAGGCTTTGCGCTTGCCCAAACAGACAAGCCAGAATCGGATAAAGAGAGCATGGAGCGAATAGAGGTTGCAGGGCAGAAAACCATTGCTCAGCTTAAAAATGCGTTTGATAAACAACGCTTCGAATTTTTAGATTTATATAACACCATCAACGAGACAGCTAAGTACGATGTACTGTGTAGCTATCATCGTCCGATAGGGTCGAAGATAGCCAAAAAACAGTGTGAGCCACGTTATTTGAAAGATTTTCGTGCTATCGCAACGCAAACGGCATTAATGTCTTCTTCTTCCCCCGGCTTTGATATAAGTCGTCTTCCGACAGATGACCACATCGTATTCCTTACAAGGGAACAGCGCAAAGATGCCTTTAAGCACGTGGCTGCCCTTATCGCTACGCATCCTGAATTGTACGAAAGTTTTGCTCAGTTAGATGCGTTGCACCAGAATATCGAAGCGCGTAAAGAGCAAGCCAAGAAAGACTATTAAACGTTAAATTAAAACGCGGCCTATCTTGTGTTAGGCCGCATTTTTTTATCGTTAGAAATGTTTAAACACCAACACACCAAACTGACGAGGCACACCAGGTGCCACTAATCGAGCATCGCTTCCGTCAATGCCGCCTGCACCAATCTACACTTTCTAATAAACGCCAAAACGCCAAAACGCCAAAACGGCATTATCCTAAAGGCTAATATAAATTATGACTAATGAGTGATAATTATCTCAATAAGATATATTTTTTAGTGAATTTATTCTAATTTAGAGATGCATATTAGTTTGGTTGTATCACATTCTATTTAACAACCGCTAATAAGTGTTGCCTACACCAATAATAAAAATAATCAAAAACCTTAAAACGCTTAAAAAACCACAAGTCTTGAAGGAGAAACACATTGGATCAAGGTAACTTTCCTAAAGGGAAAAAACTTAATCGAATAACCTCAGCCATTATTGCTAGTTCATTACCGTTTTTTGCGGCAATGTCAGCACCTGCTTTTGCACAAGAAGCAGAAGAAAAAGCAGAAGATTTTGAAAATATCATTGTAACGGGAACACGCATGAGCAACCGCTCTGCAGCCGACTCGCCAGTACCGGTAGATGTAATTACGGGTGAGGAATTCCGCCAGAACTCGTCAAGCGACGTGCAAGATATGTTGCGTACGAATGTACCGTCGTTCGATGTAAACACACAGCCAATCAGTGATGCGGCTACCATTGTGCGCCCGGCTAACATGCGCGGTCTGTCGCCAGATAACGTGTTGGTACTGGTAAACGGTAAGCGTCGTCACCGTGGCTCTATCATTTCTTTCCTTGGTGGCGGTATTTCTGATGGTGCACAGGGTGTTGATATTTCGGCAATTCCATCACTCGCTCTGAAGCAAGTAGAGGTACTACGTGACGGTGCATCGTCACAGTACGGTTCAGATGCTATCGCCGGCGTACTTAACTTCTTACTTCGCGATGACGATGAAGGTTTTGAGTTCCGTGCAAACTACGGCTCTACCTATGAAGGCGATGGTGACAACTACACCATTTCAGCCAACGCTGGTTTTTCGCTAGGCGCAGATGGCTTTGTTAACATCACAGGTGAAATTCGTGACGTTGAAGGTACGGTGCGCTCAGTAGTACGTAACGACGTGCAGGGCATGGTTGATGCGGGCTACTTAACTCAGGCAGATTTTTCGACCATTAACACTTACACCAATGAAGTGCCACAGTATTGGGGTCAGCCAGACGTAGAAGACGACTATAAAGTGTTTATTAACTCAGCATACGAGTTAAACGACAAAGCCGAGCTGTACTTATTCGGTAACTACGGCAAGCGTACAGTAACCGGCGGTTTCTTCTACCGTAACCCGGTAACCGAGGGCAGCCAGCGCGGTGGTGTATATGCAGGCCCACTGGTTGACCCATTAACAGGTTTAGAAGATCCAGACGGTGTACACTCAGTGCTTGTAGGCGACCTTGACGGTGTAGGCGTAGGTGGAAGCTGTATCGACGGTATCCCAATTGGCGGTAATGGTAATGTATTCCCAGACCCATCGTTCCTAGCGCAGGTACAGGCTGACGATAACTGCTTCTCGTTCATTGAAACTATCCCAACGGGTTTTGTGCCTCGCTTTGGTGGCGACAACGAAGACATGGCGTTTACGGTAGGTGTGCGTGGTGACTTAGAAATTGGTAACGGCTTAGGCTACGACTTCAGTGCGCAGCGTGGCTCTAACCGCACAGATTTCTTCATTAAGAACACCATTAACGCATCTTTAGGTCCAGCTACTCCGCGTGATTTTGTACCTGGTGGTCAAGAGCAAACTGAAACACTAGTTAACCTTAACTTTGTGTACGGTGTTGATGTAGGTTTAGCATCTGACTTGAACGTTGCGTTTGGTGCTGAATACCGCAAAGAAGAGTTTGACTTATTTGCCGGTGATGAAGCGTCTTATGCGCTTGGTCCGCTAGCAAGCCAAGGCTTTTCGTCTAGCTCGAACGGTTTTGGTGGTTTCCCTCGTGATACCAGCTCGTCGCAAGACAGTAACGCGGTGTACATTGACTTGGAAGCTGACGTAACAGAGCAACTTACCCTACAAGCGGCCCTGCGTCGTGAAGACTTCAGTGAGTTTGGTGATACTACCGACTTTAAACTAGCAGGTATTTTCCACGTAACTGACGATTTCCGTTTACGCGGTGCATACTCAACGGGCTTCCACGCGCCAACAGCGGGTCAGGCAAGTATCACTAACGTTACCACGCAAAACGTGAATGGCGTACTGATTGACCAAGGTACATTGCCACTGTCGTCGGCAGCAGGGCAGCTAGCAGCTGACTTCATCGAAAGCCAAGGTAACGGTCGCCCAGACTTAGGCCCTGAAGAGGCGGTTAACTTCTCATTTGGTGCGTCAATTGATATCGCAGATATGAGCTGGACTATCGACTTCTACAACATTGAAATGGAAAATCGCGTGGCACTTGGTGCTAACGTAAACTTCCTAGATGCGCTTAACTTCGCTGGTGGCGGTACTAACTACGCAACGGTGTCAGAAGCGCTTACCGAGCTTGATGCATCGGGTATTATCAATCGTTCAGACTTTATCGGTTTAGACGACTTGTCGCAGTTCCGCTTCTTCTCGAACAGCTTCGATACCACTACTCGCGGTATCGACATTGTAGGTAACTACAGCTTCGATTTATGGGAAGGTAATTCACGTATTACGCTAGCGGCTAACTACAACGAAACCGAAGTGGACGATGTAGGTACACTTAACCCAATTGGTGCAGGCCGTGTTGCTGCTATTGAAGATTTACTGCCAAACCTTCGCGGCAATATTTCTTGGACGCACACGCAAGGGGCACTTCGCACTCTAGTTCGCGCTAACTACTACGGTGGTTGGGACGACACAGGCAATGGTGTAGACGGCATTGATGCGGCTATATTGATAGACGTTGAAGCTAAATACTCTTATAGCGAAAACCTTGATCTTGTTATTGGTGTGAACAACCTGTTCGACGAATATCCAGAAGAAAACCCAAGTGCGGGAAGCTTAGGTCAGCTTTACTCAGAAGCTAGCCCGTTTGGTTTCAACGGTGGTATGTGGTACGTGCAGGCACGCTATACTTACTAAGCTAGCTCGCTAGTTTATAAACAAAATTAAATGCCGCTTCTTGTGATAAGAAGCGGCATTTTTTTGACTAAAACTTGTTCGGATGCTAGGTTAGAAAATCTACAAGTAGAACAACGAGGATGTTAATTGTGATCAACCCACGTAGTTACGGACTGAATGTATTAAAAACTGCTGTGCTTTCACTGATGCTTGCTGCAAGCTTCCAAGTAACTGCGCAAAACGATAAAGAACACGTTGAAAAAATTGAAGTATTCGGCCAAAAGACTACACCGCAATTAAAAAGAGCATTCGATAACCAGCGCTTCGAATTCTTAGAACTGTACAACAGTATCAATGAAACTGCGAAATTCGATGTTATCTGCAAATATCAAAAGCCCATTGGAAGCAAAATTGCCCGTAAAAGCTGTGAACCCCGCTATGTGAAAGACTTTCGCGCCATGAAGATTCAAACCTCTTCTACAGTCCCGGGTATCGAACTCAATCGCTTACCTAGCGACGATGATATTCGTTTTCTTACTAACGACACGCGAGAAGAAGCTTTTGAGCATGTTGCCGCGCTCGTTGCCACACACCCAGAACTGTTTGACAGCTTCAGAAAGCTAGACGCGCTGCATCAGCGCATTGAGCAGCGCAAAGAGGGCAACTAGTTCTTTGCGCTTCTTCGAAACTATAAAAAATGCGGCATTAAGCCGCATTTTTTTGTGTTAGTTTTTGCTAATGATATTTTTTAAGCTCTAGGCGCGACACCATACCTTTATGTACTTCGTCAGGGCCGTCAGCTAGGCGAAGGGCTCTTGCGCCAGCCGCAAAGCGTGCTAGTGGGAAGTCGCTACACATGCCTGCGCCGCCGTGAATTTGCAGTGCCATATCCACCACGCTTTGTAGCATGTTTGGCACCACCACTTTAATGGCTGAGATTTCGGTCATAGCGTGCTTTACGCCTAAGTTGTCAATTTTCCAAGCGGCGTGGAGCGTGAGTAAACGCGCTTGCTCAATAGCCATGCGAGCATCGGCTACGCGTTCTAAGTTGCCACCTAAGCGTATGATTGGTTTACCAAACGCAACCCGTTCGTGACCGCGTTTAAGTGCAAGCTCTAGCGCTTTTTCTGCCATGCCGAT
>VAOV01012579.1_pt1 | contig 12653 bp, 5 predicted proteins | sample 3393941 | NCBI WGS metagenome assembly VAOV01 (sample SAMN08290427, study PRJNA428436) | hydrothermal vent metagenome | isolation source: Deep-sea hydrothermal vent chimney | place: Indian Ocean: Southwest Indian Ridge | depth 2398 m m
ATGTCAGAAAGCATGAAGCAGCGTCTTATTGCCGAGCCTGTCCGCGTTATTTATGACACCGACATGCCTGAAGACATGCAGTCGGACCTACGCAAGCGCCTTAAAATAACCAAGCTTGATACCATGCATGCTGCAGGGCACTATCGCAACTTTAAAGATTTCATCGGCTTCCCCAATGTGGGCCGAGATTATTTAGAACACGCGCCGCTTCCTGCTATCGACAGCAAGGCATTTTCAAAACACAACACCGTATTCGATGCCATAACTGCTCGTGATATCTTGCTATATTACCCTTATCATCGCTTCCTTCACTTCACAGAGTTCGTGCGTCAGGCCGCTTTCGACCCGAACGTGAAAACCATACGCATTAATATCTATCGGGTGGCGAGTAATTCTCGCATAATAAATTCGTTGATTGACGCGGTAGATAACGGCAAAAAAGTCACCGTAGTCGTAGAGCTTCGCGCGCGTTTTGATGAAGAAGCAAACATCGAATGGTCTAAGCGCATGACCGATGCAGGCATACGCGTAGTACTTGGTGTGCCCACCCTGAAAATTCACTCTAAACTATGTATTGTGACCCGGGAAGAACGGGGCAGTTTGGTGAATTATGCGCATTTCGGTACGGGTAACTTCAACGAGAAAACCGCGAAAATTTATACCGATTACAGCTTATTCACCCGTAATCAGGAGCTTGCCAATGAAGGCGTCGCAGTATTCGATCTTATTCAATACCCTTACCGACGTTATAAGTTTCAGCATCTACAAATTTCGCCGTTAAACGCCAGAACCAAAATTCAGTCGTTAATTCGCCAAGAGATTCAGCACCTGAATCAGGGCCAAGATGCGCAAATCACCTTTAAGATTAACAACCTTGTTGATAAAGAACTTATTGATGATTTATATCGCGCGAGCCAGGCTGGCGTTAAGATCCGCGGTATCGTGCGCGGCATGTGCTCACTTAATCCAGGCATAAAAGGGATTAGCGAAAACATCGAGATCATCTCTATTGTTGATAGGTTCCTTGAACACCCTCGCGTGATGATTTTTGAAGGCGGTGGCGAAAGAAAAGTGTATATCTCATCTGCTGACTGGATGACCCGAAACATGGATAACCGCATAGAAGTAGGCTGCCCCGTTTACGATAAAGGTCTTCAACAGCGTATTGTCGATATAATGGAACTGCAATTTAAAGATACCCTGAAGGCTCGAGTGATTGACAAGGATCAGAGCAACAAGTACGTTGCGAGGGGTAATCGTAAAAAACTTCGCTCGCAAATAGAAATTTACGACTATTTAAAGAAGCTAGAAGACACTTTGTAGGATAAAAAATTAGTCCATGACCCAGCATGAAACCGTTTTTAATGATGTGGAAACCCGCGAGGTAAGTAAAGTCGCGGCGTTAGATATTGGCTCTAACAGCTTCCATTTAGTAGTGGCGCGTATTGTTGCTGGGTCTGTTCAGATACTGCATAGAGTTAAGCAAAAAGTTCGCTTGGCCGAAGGCCTCAATGAGGACGATATTCTGTCTGAAGAAGCGATGGAGCGTGGGCTTGCTATGCTTAAAGTGGTAGCAGAAAGCCTCAAGGGGTTCGAGCCTGACTCTGTGCGCATTGTTGCCACCCATACACTGCGTAAAGCCCGCAATGCCAGAGACTTTATCAGTGCAGCAAAAGACATTCTTCCCTACCCCATTGAAGTTATCTCTGGTGTAGAAGAAGCCCGTCTGATTTACTCTGGCGTGGCCCATACCAATCATGCTGATGGCCAGCAACTTGTTATCGATATAGGCGGCGGCTCCACCGAGTTCGTTATTGGTGAAGGCTTCACACCCTTACTTTGCCGCAGCCTTCAAATGGGTTGCGTAAGCTATACTCAACGCTTTTTCCCCGACGGCGAATTAAAGTCTAAAGCTTTTGAGCGCGCGATTACCGCAGCTCAACAAGAGCTTGAAATGATAGATAACAAGTATCGCAGATTAGGCTGGGTACAGTGTGTAGGTACCTCAGGTACTATCCGATCGTTGTTCACGTTATGTCAGCAAGACCGTCCAAATGGGCATGATATTCCAGTAACCTTAAAAAGCCTACGCAACCTAATGAAGCAATTCGTTAGCGCCGGTCACGTCGATAAATTAGCTTACCCAGATTTAAGTGAAGATCGTCGTGTGGTTATCGCTGGCGGCTTAGCCATATTGATTGCGGTCTTCAAGGCGCTAGAAATTGATGGTTTAGTGTATTCACCCGCCGCGCTGCGCGAAGGCGTGTTGTACCAAATGGAAGATGAACTTCATCATGCAGATATTCGCGGGCGCACGGCGAGTAGCTTGGCCAGACGCTATGACGTTGATACAACGCAGGCGACCATGGTTCTAAATACCACGCTGGCACTTTTCGGCGAGGTTGAAAAAGCATGGAAACTGAAGGGAAAAGACTTTAAGAGCATGCTAGGTTGGGCAGCCCTGCTGCACGAAGTAGGCATGCAAATTAACTCCCGCGGTATTCAAAAACACAGCGCCTATATACTGGGTAATGTGGATATGCCGGGCTTCACTCAAGAACAGCAACTATTGTTAGCCACACTAGTGCGTTTCCACAGAAAGAAGATCCGCACCAATGAGCTCCCCTCGTTTAATCTGTTCGATGAGCATTCGATAAAGCGCTTAATTGCACTACTACGCCTTGGTGTACTGCTAAATATAAAGCGTCAGGAAGGTTTCTTACCTGAACTTAAGGTCAACGTAGACAAAAGCGAACTCACTATTACGTTTCCAGATGGTTGGCTTGACGAGAAGCCGATTATCTCTGCTGACCTTTTAAGAGAAAGCCACTACTGGAAGGCATTGGGTTTGAAGCTAACCGTGCTTCCCGATATTAGTGAGATTCACCCATCGGCTGGATAGGTAAAAGTTAAGGCATTATTCTGTAATAGAAAGCTCACCAGGTTTAGGGCAAATACAGACTGTATTTGCCCTTTCTTGCAATGTCCTACTCTTTGACAGCGTCGCTGTCATACTTCTTGAACCACGCCAGAATATTTTCTATTTTGCCAATCATTCGTGAAGGTTTAGCGGCAATACCGTGAGGCGAACCGGGAACTTTAACTAATACACTGTCAACCTTTTGTAGCTTAAGTGCCTGATAAAATTGCTCGGTTTCAGACATTGGCGTGCGCTTATCTTCTACACCGGTAATTAGCATAGTAGGCGTAGTAACGTTGCCCACTAGCGATAACGGCGAGCGCTTCCAGTAGTGCTCAACGTTGTCCCACGGTTTTCCCGGGAACTGAAAAGGAATTTGATAAAGGCCCGAATCAGCGCTAAGCACTTTCGACAGCCAGTTAATAACGGGCTTTGCAACCACTGCCGCTTTGAAACGGTTAGTAAGACCAATGGCATAAGCAGATGCAATACCACCTGCAGAGCCCCCCGTAATGAATAGACGTTCAGGGTCGGCAATGCCTTTTTCAATCAGCGCGTCTACCCCAGACATAGGGTCAGCAAAGTCGTACTCAGAGCTATATTTCCCTTGAAGTAATAACGCAAAGCGTTCGCCGTATCCCGTACTTCCTCGGTGATTATCATAAAACACCACGTAACCTTCTGCGGCCATGCGCTGCAATTCAGCAGTAAATACAGGCCCATAGGCTAGGTTAGGCCCACCGTGGATTTCCAGAATGAGAGGGTAGGTTTTTGAGCTGTCATAGTTTGGCGGCAGAATGTACCAGCCCTGAATTTCCTCACCGTCGATAGACGATGGGTAAACAACTTCTTTCACTTCACCGAGCTGCTTGTGGCCTAAAACATCTTCATTAAGTGCTGTAAGCTGGCGCTCTTTTCTGGTGGTAACGAACAAATCTGCAGGCCGGTCGGTACGACCTTTGGTGTAGGCCACAACATCGCCAACCGCATGGTAAGTACCAAATACATAAGGTCGGCCTAACGTGGTGCCACCAAGCCCTTTTGCTACGGCTTTTACACTACCCGATAGCGAAACCACATCCACCTGGGCCAGACCGCGAACTGATTGCTGAAAATAGATGCGTTTATTGTCTTTCCAGTGAAAATTAGACACCGAATTATCAATATCTTTTGTTATGTTTCTTTGTTCAGAGCCGTCGCTATTCATTACATACAAATAGCTATTTTTGTACATCACTTTTTCGTCGTCACGGTACGCATAAGCAATATACTTTCCGTCAGGTGATACTACTGGTGACGACTCTCGCCCTTTGTCCTGCGTCAATTGTTCAATATTCCCCGTCATATCAACAGAAAATATATCGGCCTCAACGGGTTCATATTCCCAGTTATCACTTCGGTTAGCAGAGAAATAAATCTTCTCACCGTTCGGCGCAAAACTTAACCGACCGTTGTGATGGTAGTTGCCCGAGGTTAACTGTCTTGCTGTACCTCCGTCAGAGGGCACAATAAAGATATGGGTATAGGCAGGGTCAAGCTCGCCTTTGCCATCGGCTTGATAACGCGCCTTAGTGATATATTGGAATTTAGGCGACCACTTTGCGCCTTCCGGCTTTTTAGGCATTTTAACGTCTAGCGGCTTTTCCTTGGCATCCACACTCATAGTGAATGCAATGTATTTTCCGTCGGGTGACCACGTGATATTACTTGGGCTTGAAGTAACGTTGGTGACTAACGCCGTTTGCCCCGTATCCATCCAGCGCACATACAGTTGAGGTTTACCCTCTTCATTAGAAAGGTAAGCTAATCGGCTGCCATCTGGTGACCAGCGAATGGAGTAGTAACTTTTTTTAGATGACAGTAGTGGGCGATGAGATTTGCCGTCTACAGACGCTAACCAGACGTTTGCGCGGCCACTGTCTGACATGATGTCGTTTGAACGGCGCACGTACGCGATATATTTACCGTTTGGGGATACCTGAACTTCACTGACGTATTCCAAATTAAAGATATCTTCCGATTGGAAAAACGTATTTTTCTCTGAAGTAGCTTCATCCGACTGAGAATTTGCAAATACAGGGGAGGACAACGCCAGTGCACCAAGACTCAATAGAGTCAACGCCCCCCGATTCCGCTTAATTATTTGCTGTAATCGTCTATTTTTAAAAAAAGACATAGTTCACCTTTAGATTATGGTTATTGTTCTGCCGTCTTGTGTTGGCGGTGATCGCTCAATTTTTTCATCTTACTTAAATATTATGACCTATAAGAATTAAACGTTGGAATGCTTAAAGAAGACGATAAAACAAAAAAAGGAGAGCAATTGCTCTCCTTAACAGCTATCAGCTTAGGTAACTTAATTTAGGTCGACGAAGATTGCCAGCCTCCTCCTAGGGCCTGATATAAGTCGACGAGTGCTGCCAGTTGCTGCTGACGAGTTTCTATAAACTCACTACGCGCTTCTAATGCTTCGCGCTGCGCCAATAGCACTTCTAAATACTCACCATGCGCTGACGTAAACAAACGATTTGCGATATCAACTGACGATTCCAAGGAAGAAATTTGCGCTTTTTTAGCATCCGCACTTCTGCCCAGATTATCCAACTTAGACAAACTATTCGACACTTCTGTCACCGCTTTTAGCAGCGTAAGCTCGTACTCATAGGCGGCCTGTATTTGCTCCGCACTCGCATTTTTATAAACAGCTTCAATAGCACGTCGATTAATTAAAGGAGCAAAGATATCGCCAGATAGCGAATAGGCCAGTGACTCTGGTACGTTAAACAAATACCGGCTATCAAACGCTGACAACCCTACCCCTGCTTTAAGCTCTAATGACGGGTAAAAGTTCGCTTTAGCTACATCTATATTTAAGTTTGCAGCCTGCAGCGTAAGTTCAGCCTCTCGAATATCGGGTCGGTTTTCTAACAGTGAAGCAGGCACTCCAATATTAGGCTTAACAATGTCTTCGCTAAACAAAGCGTTACTATTTCGTTGAATAGGCTGAGGCATGCGCCCTAACAATAAATTGATTGTGTTCTCTTTCTCCACAATTTCTTGTTTAATGAGAAAGCGTTCACTTTCATTTTTCTTCACTTCAGCGTTAAAGCGCGCTACAGGTAAAGAAGAAGCTCGGCCATATTCTTTAAGTGTATTAATGGTATGTATAACGTTGCGCTGCAGCTTTATTGTGGCATCAATATTCGCTAGCTTGTTATCCAAAGCTAATAGTTCGTAGTAGCTACGAGACACTTCAGAAACAAGTTGAGTGATAAAGAAGTTTTTACTCTCAATAGAAGCTAAGTATTCGAGTGACGCTACCTTTGAAGCATCCCTGAGCTTATGCCAGATGTCCACTTCCCAAGACGCATTCAACCCAAGCTTTAAATTAGCTAAAGGGTCAGAGAATGCTTCACCTTCTCTGATATCAAGCTGCTCTTCCACCGCGCCTTCTCGCGTATATTCACCCACTTTTTCGGTTTCAATAGCAGCACCTGCAGACACACTTGGTAAATACTCACCTTCCCGCGCATACACCTCGTTAGACGCCATATTAATGCGTTGTACAAGTACGGCGACTTCCTTGTTATTCGTTACAGCGGTTTCAACTAATGCTGTCAAATATGGGTCGTTGAACCACGCCTCCCATTCAATTTTTGCTTCACCATTACTGGCGTCGTTGTTTTTGTCGGCGCCTAAGCCTGTACTGCTTCCAGTACTTAGCTCATTGCTTGCGCTGAACTTTTCCGGCAACGATACATTCGGGTCCCGAGTTTCTATTGTCGGGATAGCACACGCTTGAACTAGAAGTGCGCTGCCAATCGCCATAAAAAGAGGCTTTTTCAAAAGACGCGTGTTATTACTCATCGCTTAGCACCTCATCGTTGTAGTGGTAGGTTTCTGTAAGTGGGACGTGATCTTCGTTTTTAATTAGCGACTTACCCTCTTCTAGCTTAGCGAAAAGATAGTACAAGCCTGGAATAACTATGATGCCGAAGACACTTCCGCAAAGTGTACCTCCCAGTGCTGAAGCACCAATTGTACGGTTTCCTACCGCGCCTGCGCCTGTGGCGATGACCAGAGGGATAAGCCCCGCCACGAACGAAAATGAGGTCATTAATATAGGGCGGAATCGCTGTTTTGCTGCGTCGACGGCGGCTTCTGCGATAGATAAACCCTGCTGATTTTTCTGTACCGCGTATTCAACAATTAGCACTGCGTTTTTGCCCAGTAATCCAACCAACATTACAAGTCCTAATTGCGCGTATACATCGTTCGCTAGGCCCATTAGGTCAAGCAGAATAAATGAACCAATCAGGCCGCTTGGCAAAGACAATATAACCGCTAGGGGAAGCAATAAGCTTTCATATTGCGACGCCAATACGATATACACAAATAGCAGAACTACACCGAATATAACGATGGCTTCACTACCGCGTTTCGCCTCATCAAAAGATAGCCCTTCCCAACCTATGTCATAGCCTTTGGGTAACGTTGCTGCGGCGACTTCTTCTACCGCTTTAATGGCTTCGGCAGAGGTGTAGCCTTTTGCGGGTTCCGCTCGAATGGCTGCAGAGGTGTACAGGTTGTATCGAGTGATTTCATTTGGCCCTTGCGTTTTAATTAGCTTCATAAACGCAGAGTAAGGCACCATTTCACCTTCCTCGTTCTTAACGTAGTAGTCCATTAAATCGCTAGGGTAACGACGATACTCTGGGGCACTTTGGGTATACACCTTGTAGAAGTTATTGAAACGGGTAAAGCCTTGCTCGTAGGTACTACCAATCAAAATGTTAAGGTTTTCCATTGCCTTACCAATTGATACACCCTTTTGCATCGCTGCTTGATTATCTATTTCAATTTTATATTGCGGATAATTAGCCGCGTAGAAAGTAAATAGCCCTTTGAGCTCTTTACGTTTTGACAGTTCATCCATAAAGGATTGGTTTATTTCATCAAACTCTTGGTAGTCCGTCGTGTTCGTTTTATCGAGCAAACGGAATGAAAGCCCTGATGAGGCGCCATAGCCAGGCACTACAGGGGGCTCGAAGTATTCAACCACAGCGCCAAGGTGATGGGTCTTAGCCTCAAGTTCTTCAATGATTTCCTGTACCGTCTGGTCTCTATTTGCCCAGTCTTTAAGGTTAATTAGACAAGTACCCGCATTAGAACCTCGCCCTTCCGTTAAGATTTCATAACCTGCAAGTGAAGAAACCGATGACACCCCTTCTACATCAAGAGCAAGGGTTTGGAGTTCTCGCGCCACCTCATTTGTTACTTCAAGGGTACTTCCTGGAGGGGTTTGAATAATGGCGTAAATTTGCCCCTGATCTTCTCCAGGAATAAAACCTGTAGGAAGAATGTGGTTAAAACCAATCGTGCCTGCGACAAACGCAAAGAGCGACAGAATAGTCACCACGCGACGGGTTACTAACGCTTTAATAATGTTAGTGTAACCACCGGTGAGCTTGTCAAACCAACGATTAAATACATCAATAAGCTTACTGATTGGCGTGGCTTTTTTGGTATGTGTATGCGGATTTTTAAGCAGCATCGCGCACAACACTGGCGTTAATGAAAGCGCTACAATACAAGAAATGATAATAGACGATGCCATGGTGATAGAGAATTGACGATAAAAGACGCCCACCGGCCCAGTCATAAACACTAAAGGCACAAATACTGCTGTCATCACAAGCGTGATAGCAATAATAGCGCCGCCCATTTCACCTAATACCTGCTGCGTCGCCATATAAGGCGTCAAGCTAGCGCTCTCTTCCATTTTTGCATGCACAGCTTCGACGATAACAATGGCGTTATCTACCACTATCCCGATAGCCAATACCAACGCGAAAAGGGTGATCAAGTTAATGTTTACACCCGTTGCTTGCATACAAAAAAAGGTACCGATTAAGGATACCGGGACGGCCAATAAGGGAATTAAGGTGGAACGCCAGTCTCCCAAAAAGATGAAAACCACCAGCGAGACTAAGATAAACGCTTCAAATAAGGTATGCAGTACCTGTTCTATTGATGCATCGAGAAACTTAGACACGTCATAGTTAATTTCGTATTTCATGCCTTCAGGGAAGGTTTCTTCAAGCTCTGCCATTTTAGCTTTTACTTGAGATATCACTTCATTAGCGCTACTGCCGTAGTTTTGCTTTAACACGATTGCCGCAGAAGGATATCCATCTTTATTTGAATAGATATCGAAAAACTCACTGCTAAGCTCTACGTCTGCTATATCACTTAATTTAAGCAGTTTGCCGTCACTATCCGCTCTGATAATGATATTTTTATATTCATCAGGCTCGTCATACCGACCTTCGTAAACAAGCACATATTCTTTAGACTGCGCACTTATTCCCGAGCTTCGTCCGAGTCGGCCTGGACGACCAATAAGGCTTTGCTCATCAATCGACTCCATCACTTCATCGACTGAAATGTTATACGCTCGCATGCGATCTGGCTTTAACCATATGCGCATAGCATACTGACGACTACCCAATATTTTAGCGCTGGCAATACCGTTAACACGCTGTATTTCTGGTATAACGTTGATGTTCGAGTAGTTATAAAGGAACTTCTCATCGGCGTCTTCGTCTGTGCTGTACACGTTGATGTACATCAACATACTTGGCTGCACCCTTTGAAGTACCACCCCCTCTAGTTGTACCAACTGCGGGAGCCGGTTCATTATCTGGTCAAGCCGCGTTTTCACGTTTATTAACGCTTGGTTAGGGTCTACATCCAAGTCAAAAATAACTTGGATAGTAGCTTCACCGGCACTTGTGGCATCAGACACAATGTACTTCATGCCCGGCACACCATTTATTGAACGCTCAATGGTTACCAAGGATGACTTTACAAGTACATCAGCACTTGAACCAGGGTATGCCAAAGAAATTAGAACCCTGGGAGGAGCGATATCTGGAAATTGAGAAGTAGGCAAGGTAAAAACTGAAAGCGCGCCTAAAAAGATAATCATAAGGGATAGCATGATCGCCATCACCGGACGTTTAATAAATACACCAAACATACTAAATCCCCTACTCTGCCTGAAGTGCTAGTTCAGCTAACGTATCGTCAGATGAAACAAGGTTTGGCTTAATGCGATCGCCATTACTTACTCGTCTCAAACCCTCAAGAAGAATTGTGTCATCTTCTTTCAGCCCTTCTGATACCAAGAAGATGTGAGGTAACTCAGCTGCAATCTCTATATGTCGTGTGGTAAGGGTATTGTCAGCATCTAGAACATATACATAGTTCTGATCCAATATTTGAAAAGTCGCCTTTTGGGGAATGACAAGCGCGTTTGGATAATCGACGTCGACGAGTATGTTACCGGTTTGCCCATGTCGTAACATTTCATCAGGGTTAGAAAATGACGCTCGCATTTCGATAGTGCCAGTATGATTATCAAAATCGGCTTCAATGGTATCTATAACGCCTTTGTAAGGGTAAATCGTACCGTTTGCGAGTTTTAACCGAACGCTCGTCCCCTCATTAGCTTTCCCGCTTTGAACATAATCTAGGTATTCGGACTCTGGTACATTGAAGTAAACCCACATTTGACTTAAATCAGACATGGTTGTGAGAAGCTCCCCCTCATCGAGCAGACTGCCTGTTCTTGCTTCTAGATGGTCCATCTTACCGGTAAAGGGCGCTTTAATATCAGTGAATGCCAAATGTGCTTCTGCTAGTTCAACTTCAGCCTGCGCTTTTTGATACTCGGCTTCCACAACAGCAAGCTCGTTAGGTGACACTATATTTTGGTCAACTAGCGACTTGGTGTTTTTGAACTCCATTTGCACAGCTTTTGCCTCTGCCTTAGCTCGCTTAAGCTCTGCTTCGTAGATAGTAGGCACTATTTTAAACATAGGTTTTCCCTTCTCTACGGTCTGACCTTCATCAACGAAAGTAGAGGCAAGGTACCCTCTTTCCATAGCCCTTAGTTCAATGTGCTGAATGGCGCGGATTTGACTGACATACTCCTTAACAAGAACTGTATCTTTGCTTATTGGGTGCGAGACATTGAATTCTAGCGGGCCGCTATGGTGAGCTTCGTGCTCTTGATGACCACACCCAGTTAAAATAATGGTAAGAATACTTGCTGCTAAAAGCGTTTTTTTGCTCATAATTTTTAAATCGTTCTTATAGGTGTTACCTATACACAGGCAACAGCATTAGTACGGCATAGCGAGTAATTTACTGCTCGTTTTTGTTTACCGGTCAGTTTTATTGCCGCTCGGGCTTTTTTACTCGTTAGCTATGCACGCACGAATATATCCAGCTCTGAAGAGAACTGACGTTTGTGAAAATTTTGAAATTGAAGGGCTTTTCTCTCGAAAATTAAAGCAAGAGTAAAAGCTTAGCCAGCAGGTGGCGCTCTTGTAAGTGGGGTGACGTAGCTCTTTTTAGTCCAAGAGACAAAATACGGGGGAGGGTTTTCACTAAGTGAACTAATAATCGCAGCGTTACCAAACGTATTGATAACGGACAAAAATAGGTCGTCTTGCCCATTTTCTTCTGCGCTACTTTCTATTGATAGGGTCGATACGGATGCATCAAGCTGATGCTTAAACGAGATTGGCTTAATATCTTGTTTAATCGTAAGCAAGCACGTAAACAATATCAGCGCTAAACCGTAGCAAAAGCGTTGAGTATTTATGTGTTGGAAATTCACCAGTTTACTTCCAATGCTAAGCTTCAATGATATCAAGCAATGACAATGGCGCGAAATGCTACACAGTCCCCTTTTTTTTGACAACAGGCTTTGAATTGAATGCGTTAATATAAACAAAAAGAGCGCTGAATAGCGCCCTTTGTAATAAACAAGTTAAGAAAAAGTCTAGGCTTTAGAAGCTTGGTAAATACCTTCAATCGCTTTATCTAGTGTTGCTTCAAACTCTTCTTGAGATTGCTGTGCAGATACACCTTCGGTTAAAGCGCGAGAGAAACTCGCAATCATACCTTGGTTTTCAGCAAGCTTAGCATTAGCGTCATCACGGCTGTAGCCGCCAGAAAGCGCAACCACTTTAAGTACGCGAGGGTGATCAACAAGTTCTTTATAAAAGTTAGCTTCAGTTGGTAGCGTTAGCTTGAGCATCACTTCCTGACCTTCATTTAGAAGGTTAAGCTGGGTTAAAATTTCTAGCTTAAGTAGTGCTTCTGCTTCTGCTTTTTGCGGGCTGTGAATATCTACTTCTGGCTCGATAATAGGAACAAGGCCAGCCCCTAGAATTTGCTTACCTACTTCAAATTGCTGAGCAACAACATCTTTAATGCCTTGGTGATTAGCAAGCTTAACAACACTGCGCATTTTAGTGCCAAACACGTCTTGCGCTACGGCTTTTGCTAATAGTGCATCAAGCCCTGGCATAGGCTTCATCAGTTGAACACCATTGCTTTCTTCAGCCAATCCTTTATCCACTTTCAGAAAAGGAATAACACGCTTTTTCTGCCACAAAAAGTGTGCAGAAGACATGCCTTCTATTTCTCTATCAAGGGTGTTTTCAAACAAGATTGCGCCTAGAACGCGCTCGCCGCTAAAAGGGGTGCTGGTGATAATGCGCGTACGCATTTCGTGAACAAGGTTAAACATCTCTTCGTCTGAGCTGTATTCAGATTCTTCGATGCCATATAAGCGTAACGCTTTAGGGGTACTACCGCCGCTTTGATCTAACGCTGCAATAAAACCGGTTTGCGTCTTCAGTTTATCCAGCATTGC
>VAOV01012512.1_pt1 | contig 12221 bp, 9 predicted proteins | sample 3393941 | NCBI WGS metagenome assembly VAOV01 (sample SAMN08290427, study PRJNA428436) | hydrothermal vent metagenome | isolation source: Deep-sea hydrothermal vent chimney | place: Indian Ocean: Southwest Indian Ridge | depth 2398 m m
CTCTTCGTTGATATTGCGGCATGGTCATTCTCCTTAACAAAAAGAGAACACCATGCCGTAGCTAATTTATGAATTGAATGTGGGGATTACCGGACGGACACGATACGCCTTCATCGGTGAATGAATTACAAGAAGCGAACTCGATTGTATCGCTGATAACTTTTTCGTTATATTTATTGGTAAGCTATAATTTAGTTGTAATAATACTACGCTTCAATACGATCACTCGTAGCAATTGATGTACATTTGCGGTCGCTCCTGATTTTACATCTATTGTATCAGTTCCTTTTAAGAGGGAAATCTACAACCACGCTAATAGGTGGAGTAAGTATGCAGCACTTAAATTTTGGTAACTAGCTCTTATAATGGCGGCTTTAATGAAGATCTTTAGTGCGCCTTATTAGAACCTGTATATTTACATTTACTTATCGGGCACGGATTTTGCCTTAATTATATTTAGTGTCGCGAATGATAAAAAATGTTACCACGCTCAAAGCCATAAACATATGAACACGATTCAGTTTTTGCGTTAAATTAACAGCGTGAGTTGTCAAAAAATAGCTTTAAGGATTAAGGATGAAAGCAATTATTGAAGGCGGTAAAACGCCTGTTGGGACAGTTGTTGTAAGCGGCGCGAAGAATTCAGCAACGCGCTTATTAGCTGCGGCCTGTATTTCGGATGGCGAAGTAGTTTTAAATAATTTCCCCACAGAACTTGTAGATGCAAGACATAAAATTCGCTTTTTAGAAAATGTTGGTGCCGACATAGTTGTTGACGAAGTTAAAGAGTCGTTGACTATCAATTCTTCAAGTATCCGTTGTACCGAATTAGATACATACGATTACCCTATTCGAACCACATACTTACTTGTCGCAAGTCAGATAAAAAATAGTGGTGAGGCACTCATCCCTTATCCTGGTGGTTGTAAAATAGGTAGCCGAGGTTACGACTTACACATGATGGTGTGGCGTGATTTAGGCGCCGAAGTTACTGAAGAACCAGATTTTATTCGAGTAAAAGCTAGTAAATTCAAGGGCGGCACCATCAAATTTCCTATTTCAACCGTGGGTGGTACGGAGAACGCATTGATTTGCGCCTGTATTGCTGAAGGGAAAACTGAAATAGTTAATGCGTATATAACCCCTGAAATCGAAGATTTGATAGACTTTCTTACCCGCATGGGTGCTCACATTGAGGTGACCGGTAATAGTCACATTACAGTTGTAGGAGCATCTGGAAGATTGAAAGGTGTTATTAAGTCAGTAATGTATGATCGCATTGAAGCATTAACATGGCTAGTTTATGCGGTAATGAGTGGCGGTACTTTACATATAAAGAATGTGCCATTCAATTCAATGCAAGTTCCGCTGTTGCACTTGAAAGAAGCGGGAATCGACTATTTGAGTAATAGTAGCAGTATTTACTATTCACCTGATTGCTTGATAAACGGGCAGGTGCAGCCATTTGAGCTAGCTTGTGGTGCACATCCTGGAATAATTTCGGATATGCAGTCTTTTTACACGCTACTGGGGATTATTGCAAAAGGCGATTCGCGCATTTTTGATTACAGGTACCCCAAACGCATTGCGTACGCTAACGAGTTGCAGAAGTTAATAAGTACGCCCGTAGTTGAAGCTGAAGAAGGTAAGATAACTACACGCGGCCCTGGTAAATTTAAGGCGGGAGAGGTTACTTCAACCGACCTACGTGGCAGTATGGCATTGGTTATGGCTGCGCTATGTGCTGAAGGCAAGACAGTAGTTCATGATGTGGAGATGGCGCTGCGAGGTTACAACAAGCTTGATAAAAAGTTAGCTGGTTTAGGCATAAACATTGAAGTGGTTGATGAATAATGCTGAAGGCGTTAGTAGAAAATCTTCTTGAAACTATCCCCCTTGCTTGCAGGCAAAATTTGCCTGCAAGCGAGTTCAGTTACTGGAAAATAGGGGGGCCAGTTAAATTATTTGTTGAACCGAATGACATACAGGAACTGGCGCTTGCTATAAAGTTGTGCAATGCACAGTCTGATGTTCCATTTTTGGTAGTCGGCGATGGCTCAAATCTTCTTTTCGATTCTTTAGGTTTTGACGGTGTTGTTATAAAAATCGGAAATAACCTTTCTAGTTTAAAAGTCGATGGTACTAATGTAGTTTGTGAAGCTGGCATTTGGGTACCTGAGCTAACCTTTAGATTATCATCTTATGGTCTCTCAGGAATAGAGCATATATGTGGTATTCCAGGACGTCTTGGCGGGCTAGTATATATGAATGGTGGCAGCAACAGGCGTTCAATTTTAGAAAACACCGTCTCGATTGAGCTTATTAATAAGCGCGGCGAAATTGAACAAGTGTACGTAGAAGATCTAGAATTCGCCTACCGTACCTCGCCATTTCAAAAAGCCAATGACGAGCGAATAGTTGCGCGGGTAGAGCTAAAGCTTGAGAAAAGCGAGCGCAAGCTAGTCCGAAATCAAATAAAAACAATTCTTTCTTCCCGAAGAAAAAAATTTCCTCGCAAACTACCAAACTGCGGTTCTGTGTTTTTATCCGATCCAGCAATGTACGATATTATCGGTCCGCCAGGATTTGCGATAGAAAAAGTAGGGTTGAAGGGCCGGGTGAGAGGAAACGCACAAATATCTCCAGTACACGCTAACTTTATTGTGAATAATGGCGAGGCTAGTAGTGATGATGTGTTGTATTTGATAGCCTTAGCACGACGAGAAGTTTATAAAAGCACGAATTTTTTGATGGATTGTGAAGTTAGGTACGTTTATCCAAGTGGCGGTTTAGTACAGGCCCATTTAAAAGCGGACGAGATGTATTATAGAGAACTCTCAGCGTGACTAAGCGGTTTTGTCATATAACATTATTATAGCGCTTGGTTTGCTTTCGTTAATTTAAGGTATATGTGTACTATACCCTCAAGCCAATAAAAATCGAATATGGATCGATACCTCTTATGAAAAATACTGTTGTAACTGGTTAGATATGTCTTTGCTGAAAAATAGAATAATTAATATTCTTTGGGTAACTGCGGAAAAGTTTGGGTTGGTGATTCTTTCCGTATTTTCATTTTTTATTTACGCAAAACTTTTAACACCTGAACAAATAGGGTTGGGCATTCTTTTACTCGCTGGGGTAGAGTTTTGTTCAATGTTGATCATCGCGGCTATTGAAAGTTCTCTTATTAAATTAAAGTCGATTTCAGCAGATCAGGATGGCACATTATTCTGGTCAGTACTATTTTTGAGCTTTTTGCTATCAGCGTTAATCTACGGTTGTTACTGGCTATACTTTGACGATAGCTCAACTAGGTTTGTAGCATTGTTGGCAGTACTGGCATTGCCATTTTTGCTAGGGGGGCGTGTTCACATTGTGCACATGCGAAAGCAAAAGCAGTTTAAAAAATTAGCTCACAGAACTATTGTCGGTAAATTAGTCGGAATGGCAGCAGGTATAGGGCTGGCCGTATACGGAGCAGGTAGCTACGCTATTGTTGTTCAAACATTAGTAATGGCTATAACATCATTGTTGTTGATATTGGCGTTTGAACGCAGATATTTGCCCCTTACGTTTGACAGAAGTTTCTTAGCCGAAATGTCAAAACTTGGCATACCCGCTTCATTAAAAATGATGAACAATAATCTATTCATGAAAGGGTTGGTTATTGTAATTGAAGTTAAATTAGGCACTGTTGCAGTAGGTTTCTACAATTTTGCAAATAGGCTAATTGAATTACCTCGTTCAGCGATTATTTCTACTATTTTATCCTATGCTAACCCCGTTTTTTCAGACAGAAAGAACCGGGGACTTGAGCTTGAAGATTTTTATCTAAAATCAACAAAAATTGGATTGCTGGTTATATTTCCTTTTTTCATAGGTTTAAATTTAGTTTGTGATACCTTAGTCCATCTACTCTTTGGCGATAAATGGTCCGACTCTATTCCCTTACTTAAAGGGTTAGCTATTATTACTACTTTTAGTCTTTTTTTTATGGCTTTACCGAGTGCTTTAATTGCAAATGGAAAAACCAAGCTTGGGTTAAAGGGTCATATGGCGTCTAGTGTAATTGCATTAGTCGCTACAATCATTTCTATACCTTACTTGGGCTTAATGGGGGTATTAGTGGGGGCTGCAATTAGGGTGTTTATTATATCAGTTGTAAATTACGTGGTCATGCTTAAAGTACTGAATGTAAAATTTAAAAATTGGTTTTCTGTTATTTTTCCTAGCATGTTTTCGGCTTTGATTATGTGGTGTACAACAGAATTTACACATCGTACTTTCAATTTAGGTGAAGACTTTTTGGCGTTAAATGTAACTATTTTTGTTGCTTTTTTTGTTTACGTAATTTCTGTAATAACGCTTGATAGGAAAATAGTGAGTGAAATCAAGTTGTTTTTGTCTAAAGGTTAATTATTGCCAGACTTTGAGGTTGGTAATGTCACGATTACAGGAAGTTTTTTTGAATAGTCACATGAAGGTTTCGGCAGATAAATTTTTGCATACTGTCCTGCTCTTATATTTTCTTTATTACTTCAGCCTTATTAGTTTCATTAGCGGCTTCTTAGGGGGGAAAGTTGGTAAAAACACAGTTGAGGAAGCTGCTTCAGGTAACATAATTAATCAAATTTTTGGTTTGCTATTGCTTTTGCTTACCGTTTCTTCTTTCTTTTTCTCTCGGCGTTTAAGCGTTAGAAAGTTGATTTATCAAAATAAAATACTACTAGTTTTTATTATCTTTTGTGTCTTTTCATTCTGGTGGTCAGTTTCGCCTTTTGTATCAATAAGACGTTTCATTGCTTTTTCTACATTGATTCTTTCGAGCTACCTAATTTGCCAAGTTTTTTCAACACGTTCGCTCCTCAACTTCCTCTTAAATTTCATCTTTGCGGTTACTGTTATTGGTATTGTGTACACATTATTGTCTGGCAAAGGTCTGTCTTTTGGATTTTCATCTCGAGAGTTAGGTCTTTCTGGTATTTTTTTAGATAAAAATGCTGCAGCAAGATTCTACGGCTATGGAGTAATACTTCTTGTAGCTTTAAAACGTTACGCTGCAATGAGAGATGTTTTGATACTTGTAACCTTGTTAATAAGTCTGCTGTTATCTCAATCAGTTTCTGCATTAGGCATGACTTTAATTGGATGTAGTTTAGTTATAGGATTAAATATATTTCGAGGAAGAAACGCTACAGAATCGATTCTAAGATTAATGGTTTTTATTGTTTTGAATATCGTTGTGATTGTCGCTATAAAGTACGCTTACGAGTATTTGCTAAGTCTTTTGGGGCGAGATCCAGGATTAACAAATCGCGGTATTATCTGGGAACTACTTCAGCCTTTTATTGATGACAAGCCTAATTTAGGTTATGGCTTCGCCGCTTTCTGGGCTGGCGATGCTGCAACTGTATTTATCAACCGATGGGGGTTTATAGGAAATGCGCATAGTGGCTATTATGAAATTTTACTAAACTTGGGGTTAGTAGGGTTATGTTTAAAGATTTTATTTATAGGACACTTTTTCAAATTAGCAATAGATTGTTTTATTAAGAATAATCTTTACGCATCTTTTTTTCTTTCTATCGTGATAGTTCAGGCGGTCATTAATTATGCTGGTTTCGTCATTTTTAATCACAATAGCCTTGATATGGTATTGTTCTTTCTTACTTACTTCCTCACCATAAAAGAGTTGAATAAAAATGGCAAAAAACAATAGCAATAAAAAGTCTATATATTTAATCCATCCTGATTGCTCTTCAGAATCTAGAGGCGGGTCCCAAACAAATACGTTAGAGATTTCTAAACATCTGCTAAGCTTTTTTGATGTGAAAATTATAACCGCCTTCTACATTCCTTCCTATGGAATCAAAGTAGCAGCAACACCGCGTTCAAAGGTTGAAAAATACATTACAAAAATTGGCTTGAAGGGACTAGCTGAACGTATATTTGGTAACCCGTACCAGTTTTTCGAGAGCAAGTTAAGCTTTATACCTATAATTATTAAACTTTTACTTGATAGGCCATCCTTGGTTTATCCTAACAATGGTTATGGCGGACTAGCTATAGCAAGGTTTTATAGGTTTCTTACTGGCACAAAATTTATTTACACAGAGCATGCAGGTATGCTTCACGGTATGAGAACCCTTAAGCGTAACTTGAAATATAAACCTGACTTATTAATAGTGTTTAGTGATGAAACCAAAGAAAAGGTTTTAGCGCTTGAGCCTCAGCAAAAAGTTGCAGTAATACCTAATGGAGTAGATTTATCCTTATTTACTCCCTATGGTGACTGCGAAAAAGAATTATTTGATAATGGTTTACCAATAATCTTATGTGTTGCTACCCTTAACAGAGGAAATCACAAAAGAGTTGAGTTACTGATTAACGCAATGACTCATTTAAAAGGCCATGCGAACCTTTTGCTCTGTGGTACGGGAAAAGATACCGCTTACTTTGAATCTAAATGTAAGCATAGACTTCCGAACAACAGTAAAATTATAACTCGAAGTTTTGAACAGATGCCCGCTTTGTATAGAAGTGTTGATCTATTCACTTTGCCATCAGAAGAAGAACCCTTTGGGAAAGTTTATGTCGAAGCTATGGCAAGCGGGTTAGGAGTTGTGGCAACTCGCGATAAAATGAGGGAGTACCTGATTGGCGATGCGGGGGTTTTGTGCGATGTTAAAAACGAATGGGAATATTCACTTGCGCTGAAATCAGCTCTTTCTAAAAACTGGACTCAGAAAGCAATAGGGCAAAGTTCTTTGTTTGATTGGCGCTCAGTAAGTACAGAGTATAGTAAAGTGATTTATGACGTGTTAGACGCGGACAAGTCCGCGTCTAATTGAGACTTAGCTTAATTTATATGTCAGAAATATTAACATCCTTCTTCAGTCTTCTGATGTGAGTAAATTTCAATGTTTGATGTTCACATTGCCCATTTCTTATTTTTTGGGTGTTTCCTCATTGCCCATAAAGTTAGTTTGTGGGCCATAGGGTTACACGACAGCTTACAAATAAAATTTACGAGATTAGATTTTAGAGAAGACATTTCTTCTACTGCAATGCTAGAGAGCCTTTGCGCTTTAGTAGCGTCACCGGAATAAAGTAAACATAACGCCTTCCAACAGTAAAAATTACTTAATCTCCTTGTTTTTACTCTAAGAAGTGCAGACTGCTCGCCATACATGTCCAAAGAGTCTTTGCCCAGTTCACGCCGCTCCTCGCTTAATTGAATTGCAAACTCTTGTAACGCTTTTTGGTATATTATTTTATCAACATTTGTCACAACGCCGTCTTTGGCAAAATATCCCCTGCTATAAAGCGTTTTGGGAAGTATAGCCCAGTCCGCGATCTCGGCCATTCTTAGCCACAAATCGTGATCTTGAGCAAATTTGAAGAAATTCCTATAGCCTCCTGCCGCTTCATACACCTCCCTTCTATACATAGTTCCACCTTGACCAAGGGGATTATAAATCGTCTTAAAGTCATCGATCGTTAAATGTGTTTTACTGGGAGTATAAGAACTTAGTTTACGGTGAGGGGAATGATCGAAGTCAACATTATCATAATAGCAGCCCACTCCTGCCAGATTAGGGTTTTCTGTTAAAAATTCAACCTGAGATTCAATTAATTCTGGTGCAGCATAATCTCCAGCGCCATGGATATAAATAAACTCACCATCAGATTGGCTAATGGCATTTTTGATTGCTTTTACAAAACCTGTGTTCTTCTGCTCAATTATCTTAAGTCTGCTACATTTTAAAGACTCTAACTCTGCTTGTACTGATGGATCAGGGCTCCCGTCGTTTACAACAACTACTTCTAAGTTTTGATAGCTTTGATTTATTAGAGAACCTATTGACTCTTTAATTCTTACTGCGCGATTGTATTGCGCTACACAGACTGAGACTTTTTTTAACTTTAAATCTTCCATATAAACCTTCTAATTGATGCTCAAAACCCTGAAATTATGCGTTGTTCCTTAAAAGTGCTAAACCATATGATACACAGTGTGCTTTTTTTAATTATGAGTTGCTTAATAAAACTATTATTCGAATGAAGTGCCTTTCTAGTTTAATGTTGAGGTTTTTCCTACAATAACCTTTAGTTCCTCATCTTGCACTGTGAAATTTGGTATAAAATTGACGAAAGGAAAAGAAAGTTTCATGCCGCTCATCTTTACCGAGTCCGCAAAGGCGCTATTTAGATAGTTTTCAATGTATGAATCTTGATTTATATTTGCGTCAAATAGTGGTGATTCAGCCTCGTAATTGAACATAATATTGTTTGATATTACTGATTCGTGATATTTATTCGGGTCGCTTATACTATAACCCATGACATGACCAGGATAGTGTCTGTCGTGAATAAAAATGTTATTCTGCGCATGAATCCAGAAAGAGCTATCACCCGCAAAGTTAGCATGTGCTATGCCATTAGCATTGGTAATTACTAAATTGTTAAATATGCTCACTCTGCCGGATGGTCGAGAGAATAATCCGCCTAATTTAATTGCCGCCCACTTTTTTTGTCTTTCATCACCAAGATTATGAATAAAGTTATTAAAAATATAAGAAGGTCCTTCCATATTTGGTGCCGCGCTAATCCCACAATATGCTTGCTCTATTTCATTATCATAGAACAACACATTACTTTGACCTCCGTCTATCTCTACAGCATCGTCGTTAGCGTACGCAAAGTAGTTGTTATAAATAGCACTATCTCTAACAAAGCCACCAGATCTTTTGCCATTTACTCTACTTTCTATTACATCATTAAATCGATGGTCAGTTTTGCCAAAGAATTTGTTATTTTTTATGATATATTGGCCTTCAAATTGACTCTTGGGATGATTACCCATTATAAGCATTGCGGTAGGCCCATTCGGGTGGCCATAGCCCCAATGATTTGACTTTGGGGTAGGAGAATGTATTTTACAGTTTTCTACGGTAATCATGCCTGAATTAAAAAGTGCAATACCCCCATCATAATTTATAGGTTTTTTATCATCTTTCGTTTCATATGGAAGACCATCTCTGAATTCGCCAATGCTTCGTCCCCATTGTGAAATATCACAATTTTTAAACCAAAGGTTATGAGCGTATTTACCAGCTATACCATGTCTTCGACCGCCTTTGACAACAATATCTTCGAACAAAATGTAGCTACTATTTCCTATATAAATCGCATAGTCAGAGTCAGATGCTGTAATAGGATAATCTGGGTCTCCGACAATTTTTGCCCAGCCTTCTTTTGTCCCATTTATTCCTAAAGAAGGTATATCTAGTATTCCCCCATTGTATATATCCCTTAAGTTGTACACTAAATCTGGATCAACAGGTGGAGCCTCGGGTTTTGTGGAAAACTCAAAGCTTTTTATCTCGGGAGGGGCTGATTTTACTTTTAAAGTAATTTCGACTTCGTACAGTGTATCGGCTTCTAGGTGAACTAAGCTTCCGGATAGTGCTTGTCTTACCGGTTCCCAATAGAGATGCAAGCCTTCTTTCCACTGGTTTTCTCCAACTTTTTTGAAACGCACTTCAGTTGTATTTTCTTTATTTTGATCAAACAGTGTAATGCTTGCAGAATGAATTAATGGGACAATTCTATGTGTTTCTCCTGATGCAGTGGGTGGCACTATCTCGGCAGGAGATATGCCTGAGCGAATTGCAGCAAGCATTATAGCCTCTTCGTCAATTGAATCATCAAGCTTTAAATCTTCTATTAACTGCATTTTTTTCGAGGGAAAAAGTCGAAGCGCTAACTCTATAAAGTCAGTTGCTTTTTGCGGTTGCTCTGCACACAAAGAGGATAAAGCTTGGGCAACATTTGATTTTTGGGCTTCGTTGAGGATACGAGCTGTTTCAAAAGTATTCTCTTTGAACACTGGGGCTGACAAAACATCGTTTTTTACTAATAAATCAATTGAGCTAACAGTTTCATCTAAGCTGTTAGTGCTTTGCATTATTCTATTTACTTCTGGATTGCTACTGTAAGAGTTAGAAAAGCTTTTTGCTCCGTTTACAGAGCAAGCGCTTAAGGAAATTGTTAAGAATAAAGTAACAGAAAATATGTGAAAGCTATTTGTGAATATGCGCATGAGAAAACCCTTTCTCCTTCGATGAGATAGTTATTTAACACTAGTTCAAAAAAAGGCTACATGCCTGCTCAGTTATGCTGGGAAAAGTCGCACACGTACTTAAGTTATTGACTCGACTTGCTTTAAAAATTGCAAAAATGCTTCAAATGCGGGGGCGTAATCATGTTGTTGACTAGAATTGATAATTGAAAGCTTCAATATCTGCTTTATATCGCTGCGCTATTAAGTTTCTTAATTCGTCAGTGTAGTACTTCCTGTAGCCGTAAAAACCTTCGGATGTATTGTTAAGGCGCTTAAGAGAACCATATTGCAGGCCAGTGTCCTCAAGCAATTTTTGTTGAAAGGCTTCAATTTCTTCTATCTTCCCAATAAGATCGATAGGCTTTTCTCTTTTATTTGCCAGTAATTCAGTTTTAGAAAGCCAGTGCCTATCAGCGTACTCGTCGGAACCGGGCTCCGAATTTAACCAATAAACAAACTCAGAAAATGACATGTCTGGATACAATCCCTTGTATTTGCTCAAAATAAATGCGTCGGAAAACTTCTTTTCGGTGCTTATTTTGTCTTTCCAGCATGAATAGGCTCTAGCCCATGGGTTTCTAACTAACGTGAATTGGTACAAGTTCTCATAACTGGCATCGATTTTATAAAGACTACTCATGGTATCGTGATGTATGACTAGGTCGTCCTTACATTTTTCATTCAATAACTGAAGTACTGAACGTGTTGCGACTTTTGGGTTTCCTATATATATAAATCCGTGCTTGGGGCTAAGCGCTTTTTCGTTTTTTATGTCTTTGGCTGGTTTTTTTCCATTGCGCGCTAGTAATCTTAGAATGTAAAGTGTAAAAACTAAGAACTTCACGAGTGTATGGTATTTTCTAACACTAAATATTGCTTGGTTAACAAGTCGTTTGTACTTCCATGAAGGTTTACTCATCTTGTTTATCCATTATCTGATTAATACGGTTTATGCAACGATAAAACTTTTATATTTTTTCGCCGAAATTTGGGCAGTGAATCGCTTTACGCTCTCTATCAATTCAATCTCATCTACCTCAGTTTTATCTTTGATTAATTCGTTTTCTATAGCGTTAGAAAGCATTTTGACATTTTCATACTCAATCAAAGGCGCAACCTGACCTTCCTGCAATATTTCACGAGCTCCGTGAGGGCAATCAAAAGCAACAACCTGTGTGCCTACAGACATCGCTTCTACAATCGCATTGGGGCTTCCTTCAAACCTGGAAGATAGTACATACAGGTCGGCAGCTTTCATCTCAGCTATTATATTGTCAGAATAGCCAGGCAAAGAGACGTTATCGTTCAAACCCAATTCACTTATTTGTTGTTCTAATTCTTCGCGTAATTCACCTTCACCAAATATTATTAGTCGGGAGGGGATATTTTTTTGAACGTCGGCAAACGCTTCCAGCAGCATATCAAACCCTTTTTGATAGCTTAGCCTTCCTACCGCGATAACCGTAGGCATGGCTTTATCAATTAACCAGGGGTGCTTTGGTGGTTGCTGTGCGGCCAATTCGGTTTCTTTCGTTATTACGGGGTTTGGAGCTGTTACAACGTCTTTTGCTCGAACCACTGTAGTATCTATTAAATCTTGTGCCACACCTTTTGATACCGCAATTACTGGGTTGGGCAACAGGCGATAAATAAAGGGCGCAAGAAAGTAGGTAGCCTTCATCACCTTGTCAGAATTTACTTTCTTATCCAATGAAAAGGCATTTCTTTCGCTTACGCTTAACTTTTTAAGCCAGCCTAATGAAGCACACGTTATAGCGGTAATAACGTTGATATGAGTTAATGCCGCCAAAATACCATCTGGCTGGCAGCGATTTAGCGCAGAACGAAGCGGACCAAATGCATTTAGCGTTCTTTCGCAACGCAATTCAATTAAGTTAACTTGGTCACTCAGGTAGGGCTTGTTACTGCCACCTTCAGTAATCAGTATCATATCTACATGATCACCGTCTTCTATCATTTGGTTAGCTAATCTAACCATCATTTTTTCTGCACCACCGCCTCTAAGGTCATGAAGAACTATACATATTTTTGCCATGACTTATCCAAATTGTGCAATGTAAGCGTTTGCAAC
>VAOV01016683.1_pt1 | contig 12207 bp, 7 predicted proteins | sample 3393941 | NCBI WGS metagenome assembly VAOV01 (sample SAMN08290427, study PRJNA428436) | hydrothermal vent metagenome | isolation source: Deep-sea hydrothermal vent chimney | place: Indian Ocean: Southwest Indian Ridge | depth 2398 m m
AAGTCGGCAGGCCGCCGTCGGAGGGAGTGAAACGAGCGGCAGACCAACTGTGTTTTAAATGATGCAATCAGCCGAAGGCCGGTCGAAATTCCCGTCAGTTTCGGAGCGTAGCGACTCGACCGTTTTAAACGCAGTTGGTCGGGCGGCACGACCGGCGGCGGCATCGGGTGAATTTTGTTGAAACGGAATGTTCAGTGAAGTGCAAACAAAAGAGGGTGGGAGGTCATAGGCCTCATGTGTAATTTACCCTCCATCATTGCATGAATCGTTCAGAGAAAAGCGATGATTCTCCTTGTATTCTTGTTTAATAAAGGTATTTAAAAAGGCAGTTGATGAGCGTAACGTTCTAATTAAATGGCTTAAACCGTACGAATTCATATTTATTTTTAAGTGGTTAAAACAAGGATTCAGAATATAGAATTCAAAAAAAGTAATTCAACGCACCGGTTCTGTAGTTTTGTGGTTTTATACCCACTACTAAAGTATAGTGAAATTAAGTATTTGTGTTAGCCTCTTCTTTGCGATACACACAGAATAAAAAAAGTACTACTGAGTTCTGATTGAACCAGCATCAAGGTGAAATGGAGTTTCATAAACATGGCATCCTCTATCCAGCAAAGTAACTTCGGGTTTCTACAAGAGCATGATTCGCTTTTTGTGGAAATAGCCATCTCTGCTGAAAAAGCTTTCTCAAGCGATCCCAACACAACGTTAATGAAACTTAGGCAACTGGGTGAAGCGCTGGCACAGCACGTTGCAGCATTGGTAGGAATTGAGTTTGACGATAAGACTTCCCAGGCTGATTTGATCTACAAAATAAACCGCGAGTTAAAGCTAGAGCCGGTAGTCAGAGAGTTATTCCATACTCTTAGAATGGAAGGTAACAAAGCAACCCATACATTCAGAACTCAACACAAAGAAGCGATGAATGGGTTGGTGATTGCCCGCAAATTGGCCATATGGTTTCACCAGTCTTTCGGGAAATCAGGGGTTCAATTTAAACCTGGCCCTTTTATTCCACCTGCCGACCCCAGCGAACAGTTACGCCAGTTACAATCTCAAATTGCGAAATTAAAGAGTGATTTAGAACAAGCGAACGTTAACCTGGATTCCAGCAATCAACTTCACGAGCTCGTAGCCAAAGAAAAGGCGGAATATGAAGCGCTAGCACTGGCAATGGACGAAGAGTCTCGTTCTTTAGCGAAGCAAGCATCGGAACATGAAGCTGCATTACAGGCACAACGTCAAGACTACGAAGCAAAAATAAAGGCACTTCTAGCTCAGTTGGCGGCGGCTGATGAGAAAACGCAAAGTGCCCAACGCAGTCAGATAAACAAAAATACACAGGCAGCAACTCAACACATTGTATTGGATGAGGCACTGACCCGCATTTTGATTGACCAGCAATTGGCAGAAGCGGGTTGGATAGCCGATAGCGAAGCGCTTACTCATAAAAGCGGGGCACGACCAGAAAAAGGCAGGAATATCGCTATTGCTGAATGGCCTACCGAGCATAATGGCGAAAAAGGCAGAGCAGACTATGTTCTGTTTTCTGGCTTAACGCCCATGGCCGTGGTTGAGGCAAAGAAAGAAAACACCAACGTTGCAGGAAAAATTTCGCAAGCAGAACGATATAGCAAAGGTTTTAGTGTCTCCCCCCCTATGTTGGGGGCTTGGGAGTTGGCAGGTTTTACAATCGCCTGGACTGATGAACAAGAAAGCCATTATAAAATCCCGTTTGTCTATTCTTGCAATGGACGACCTTACGTTCCTCAGCTGGCTGAACAGTCTGGAACTTGGTTTCGTGATGTTCGTGACTCAGCTAACACTAAGCGTGCACTCCCTAAGTTTCATACCCCAGAGGGCTTAATCGATAAACTTAAGCGCAGCAAAGAAGAAGCTGAGAAAAAGTTAAAGGCCGAGCCGTTTGGCTATTTAAAAGTACGTGATTACCAGCAAAAAGCCATTATTGCAGTGGAAAATACGCTAACAAAGGATGTACGAACCGCGCTGTTAGCCATGGCTACTGGTACAGGTAAAACCCGCACTATCATTGGTTTAATGTATCGGTTCTTAAAGGCTGAGCGTTTTAAGCGTATTTTATTCCTGGTAGACCGCTCCGCACTTGGTCAGCAAGCTATTGATGCCTTTAATGAGGCACCATTAGAACAAAATCATACCTTATCTAAAATCTATAATGTTGCAGGACTGGGAGATATGGCCGCTGAGGCTGAAACCCGCGTTCAGGTAGCGACCGTACAAGCCATGGTTAAGCGCATATTTATGAGCGATAACCCGCCGCCGTTAGACCAGTTTGATTGCATTATTATTGATGAGGCCCACAGAGGGTATACGCTCGATCAGGAAATGACTGAGGGCGAAATCGCTACGCGAGATGCAAGTCAGTATCTTTCTAGTTACCGTCGTGTTCTCGATTATTTCGATGCCGTAAAGATTGGCCTAACGGCGACGCCAGCGAAACACACCAGTGAAATTTTTGGCAAACCTGTTTATACCTATTCATACAGAGAAGCGGTAGCGGATGACTGGCTAATAGATCACGAACCACCTATTCGATACGAAACATTACTCACACAAAACGGGATTAAATTTGCCAAAGGCGATGAAGTTAGTGCCATTAATACCCAAACTGGTGAAGTACAAAGCGCAGAGCTAGACGATGAACTTAATTTTGAAGTGGAAGCTTTTAATCGCAAAGTAATTAACGAAAACTTCAACAAAGTAATTTGTCAGCAGTTGGTTCAGGAGCTCGATCCGTTTGGGGATGAAAAAACTCTGATTTTCTGTGCAACCGATTTGCATGCCGATATGGTAAAGCGACTTTTAGATGAAGCGTTTAAAGACTTTTATAACGGTGAATATAACCAGGCGGCAGTGGCTAAAATTACCGGACAAAGCGACAAAGTAGAACAGCTTATTCGCCAGTATAAAAACGAGCGCTATCCAAATATAGCTATTACGGTTGATCTGCTGACTACCGGTATCGATGTTCCTAAAATTTGTAATCTTGTGTTTATGCGCCGGGTTAAATCCCGAATTTTATATGAGCAGATGATCGGCCGCGGCACCCGCCGTTGTGATGACATTGGTAAAACGGTATTCCGAATTTACGACCCGGTGGATATTTATGCCGCACTGGCCGAGGTTAATACCATGAAGCCACTGGTTAAAGATCCAAAGATTACGTTGGAGCAATTGGTAGACGAAATTACTAATCCGGAACAATTGGAACGCGCTTTGAATGCGCCTGGTGATGCGCCAGGGCAGAGCCATGCCGATGTAGTGCTAAGTCAACTTAGCCAAAAAGTGATGCGCGTAATGCGAAAAGCCGGTAAAAAAGCTGAAAGCAAACCCGCACTTAAGCAGAAACTGGATGAATTACAAGGTTTATGGGGCGTTGAGCCCAAAAGCTTGCATAAACATTTACATGAGCTTGGCCCTAAGCAGGCCGCGGCCTTCATAACAAAACATAGCGGTTTGATAAACCAGTTAGCAGAAGTGAATGAGCTACTGGGCAGTGAACGCCAACCTATAATTTCGGAACATCATGATGAGATAAGAGAACGTACCCAAAGCTACGGTGTACATAAAAAGCCAGAAGATTATCTCGACAGCTTTAACCAGTTTATAAAAGAGCAGCTTAACCAAAGTGCAGCCCTTGCTGTAGTGGTTAATAAACCTCGAGACCTTACCCGCGATCAACTAAAAGAAATTAAGCTATTGCTTGATGGTGCGGGATACTCAGAAGCAAAACTCCAAAGTGCGGTGCGTAACCAAACTAACCAAGATATTGCAGCAAGCATCATTGGCCATATTCGCCGCGCAGCATTCGGCGAACCATTGGTACCCTTTGAACAACGTGTAGCACAGGCAATGCTGCGAATATATGAAAGTCATAACTGGTTACCCGCACAGCGTAAATGGCTTGAACGCCTGGCAAAACAACTGGTTCATGAAGTCATTATTGATAGAGAATTTGTAAACAGCCGATTTGCAGAGCAGGGCGGAGCAAAGCAGCTGGATAAGGTACTGGGTAATCAACTGGATGTGCTACTGGATGAACTGGGTGATGCAATTTGGCCTCCTCAAAGTGCATAAACCTTATATGTGTAAATAAACAGAAAAACTATACATGTTATACAGTACATGTATAATTTTTTGAGAAATCTATACATATACAGAGCTACATGTATAAAAAAGGACATAATATTAATCATGCCAGCATCTATCCCATTGTTACCACTTGATAATATAGAGCAGTGGGAAACCCGCGCAGTACTCAAAAAGGTGGCTGAAGCTCACCGCTATCTGGCCGAATTAAAGGGTATTGCCGCCAGCATTCCCAATGAAGCAATTCTAATCAATATGCTGGCCTTGCAGGAAGCCAAAGACAGCTCAGAAGTGGAAAACATTGTAACCACCCACGATGAGCTTTATAAAGCCAACTTATTTGAAGAAGCCATTACCAGCCCTGCAACAAAAGAAGTGCAGGATTACGCAGTAGCATTAAAGCAGGGCTTTCAAACAGCACGGCAAAGTAAGCTTATTCGCTTAAGTGATATTCTCGCCATCCAGCAAAACTTGGAGCACAACAACGCAGGTTTACGAAAATTACCGGGCACGGATTTGAAAAATGCACGTACGGGCGAGGTGGTGTATACCCCGCCACAACATGCGGACGAAATAACCGCGCTGATGGATAACCTGGTGCAGTTTATTAATAACGATGAGTTATGCGATGCAGATCCACTGGTAAAAATGGCTATCATCCATCATCAGTTTGAAAGCATTCACCCATTCTACGACGGCAATGGCCGCACAGGGAGGATTCTGAATATTTTGTATCTGGTGATTAAAGACTTGCTTAACCTGCCAGTACTGTATTTAAGCCGTTTTATCATTCAGCACAAAGCAGATTACTATAATAATTTGCAGGCCGTGCGGAACAGCGGCAATTGGGAACCTTGGATAGCCTTTATGCTTGATGGCGTTATCGACACGGCGCAAAACACTATCTCACTTATTTCTGAAATGAAGCGCCTAATGGCAGAAGTTAAGCACGGTATTCGTGAACAACTACCCAAAATTTATAGCCAGGACTTACTAAATAACTTGTTTCACCACCCCTATACCAAAATCGATTTTATCATCGAGGAACTTGGGGTAACGCGAATAACCGCCACTAAATATTTAGCGCAATTGGTAGAACACGGCTTTTTAACTAAACAAAAAATCGGCCGCGCCAACTACTACATTAACGAACCGCTGTGCAAAGTACTGATAGCACATGGTTAAGAACCAAATAATCCATTTAGAGACAAATATGACCAATAACGCTATCGTTCAAAAACTCTGGAACCTCTGCGACGTGCTGCGCGACGACGGCATTAATTATTCAGATTACGTAACCGAACTAGTACTTCTGTTATTTATTAAAATGGTGCATGAAAACACCAAAAAAGAAGTATTTAATCGCCATCCTTTACCAGAAAGTTGCCGCTGGACTGATTTAAGAGGCAAGTCAGGTATAAACTTACTAAATGACTATAAAGCTATTTTACTGGCACTATCTACGGGGAAACGCACCGTAGTAATTAAAGCTGAAAAAGCAGGTGAGAAAGATAAAGTAGAAGAGGTTGTGGTACATGAAGATCCGCTAATTAGAGCGATTTATGCCGATGCACAAACCCGACTGCGTGAACCACGCCATCTTGAACAAATGATCAAAACCCTCGATCAAATTGATTGGTTCAGCGCTCAAAAAGACGGGCTCGGTGATTTATACGAAGGCCTATTGGAAAAGAACGCGTCGGAAACGAAATCCGGGGCAGGGCAGTACTTCACACCACGCGCACTAATCAACAGCATGGTGCGATGCATTAAGCCGCAAATCGGCGAGGTGATTCAGGATCCTGCCGCTGGTACTGCTGGTTTCCTGGTCGCAGCAGACCAATATATGCGTGCACAAACCGATGACTATCTTGAACTTTCAGCCAAAGATGCAAAGTTCCAGAAAAACAAAGCGTTTGTTGGTGTAGAATTAGTACCCAATACCAGACGCCTAGCTTTAATGAATTGCTTACTGCACGGTATGGAAGGCGATGAAGAGGGCGTAGTGCATCTAGGTAACGCTTTGGGCGATGCAGGGAAGGATTTAAAGCAAGCTGATATTATTCTGGCTAACCCGCCTTTTGGTACCAGCAAAGGCGGCGAAGCATCCAATACCAGAGACGATCTCACCTACAAAACCACTAACAAACAACTGGCGTTTTTACAGCATATTTATCGCAATTTAAAACCCGGCGGCCGAGCGGCCGTGGTGCTACCTGATAATGTACTGTTTGAAGCGGGCGTAGGTACTGAAGTACGCCGTGACCTAATGAATAAGTGCAACCTACATACAATTTTGCGCCTCCCAACGGGTATTTTTTATGCACAGGGCGTAAAAACTAACGTACTGTTTTTTACCAAAGGTTCTGCAAAAGACAAACACCAAGAAGAAAACTGCACAGAAAATGTGTGGGTGTATGACCTGCGCACCAATATGCCCAGTTTTGGTAAGCGCACCCCTTTTGGTAATGCTGATATTGGATTTGCACAAGAAGAGTTCGGAAAAGATCCGCATTTAGGTGCTTTTGAACAAGTTTTTGGCGAATCTTCGGATGGCACGAGTAAGCGAACAGAAGGTGAATACAGCTTTGATGCACAAGACATTGAAGTAGACAAAGAGGTGGTGGAAGAAAATCAGGGTATTAATGACCACCTGGCGCACTCCCGCTGGCGCAGCTTTAGTCGTGAGTGGATACGCGATAAAAAAGTTGATTCTTTAGATATTTCCTGGTTGAAAGATAAAGACAGTGTGGATGTGGCGGATTTGCCTGTGCCAGACGTATTGGCCAGAGAAGCTAAAGGCGAGTTGCATGCTGCATTAATAGAGTTAGATAATTTGTTAGCCGCTTTGGAGGCTAATTGATGCCAAAGTACCAAATACCTCAAGAGTGGTGTTTTACAACTCTGGGAGAAGTAGTAGAGTTAAAGTACGGTAAATCATTACCTGCCACTAAAAGAGATGGAGGTTCGTTTCCTGTATATGGCTCAAATGGAGTAGTGGGTAATCATTCTGAACCACTTGTAAAAACGGAAGGCATTATCATTGGTCGTAAAGGCTCATATGGAGAAATTCAGCTATCTCATTCGCCATTTTTCCCTATCGACACTACATATTATGTCGATGACTTCTATGAGCAACCATTGAAATATTGGTTCTATCAACTAAAACTTTTACCTCTTACGGAGCTAAATAGGTCTACAGCAATTCCTGGGTTAAATAGGGAGGATGCGTATAGTCAAGTCATTCATCTCCCACCACTGGCAGAACAAAAAGTCATTGCTGACAAGCTTGACACACTGCTGGCTCAGGTGGAAACCACCAAAGCTCGCCTCGAACGCATTCCCGAAACCCTAAAAACCTTCCGCCAATCCGTCCTCGCCGCCGCAGTGAGTGGTAGGTTGACGGCGGAGTGGAAGAGTAAAAGTTTAATTCTCGAGGATATATCGTACTTTCAAAACGGATTTGCATTTAAAAGTGGCTGGTTTGAATCAGAAGGAGAGTATCAAGTAATCAAACTAGGTAATATCCGAGACGGCTATTTAGCAGTTGAAAACTCACCGGCTTTCGTAAAGCAAGATGTTGCTGCAGATTACCTACGGTTTACCCCTGAATCTGGTGATACCCTTATAAGCATGACTGGAACTAGGTTTAAGCAGGATTATGGATTCGGCTGTCTGGTTAGAAACGAGAAAAATTTATTGGTGAATCAACGGGTTGGGCGGTTGATTCCGAATAGAGCAGTGGTATTGCCGGAATATCTGAATATCTATGTACGGTCTGAATTATTCCGTATACAGTTTTTTGAAGGCGAGACAGGTGGTGTCAACCAAGGAAATGTTGGCTCAAAACACATTATGAACATTGGTATAAATCTACCGACTATCGAACAGCAAACCGAAATCGTCCGCAAAGTGGAACAACTCTTCGCCTTTGGGGACAGCATCGAAGAAAAGGTTAGTGCTGCACTTGAAAGAGTGAATAAACTCACCCAATCCATTCTTGCTAGAGCATTTCGCGGTGCACTTACTTCCGATTGGCGAGCCGACAACCCTGAATTAATCAGCGGAGAAAACAATGCTGAAGCTTTGCTGGAAAAAATTAAAACAGAGCGCGCGACAATGAAGCCTGTAAAGAAAAAATCCGCTAGGAAAAAAGCCTGATGCGTTTGTTGTCATTATCATTGGATGGGCAATACAAAGGTTTAAGCGATCAAACTTTCAGCTTTGATTCTGCGCAAGGGAATATTATTGCTTTTATAGGTTTAAATGGTTCTGGTAAATCTCAATTACTGGAGCTGTTAGCTGAAACTTTTGGCTATTTGGAACGTTACTTACGCGATGATTTTAAATGTCGGAACTGGTTTTCGAATTTATCGATTGAACTTCGATTTACTAACCAAGCTTTTGATTCAGAAACTCAGGCCAGTTCGTATTCTGTAAGCATAATAAAAGATGGTAATGTGCTTATTTATCGCGATGGTACTTTGATTGATTTTGATTTAAGCGAATATGCAGACATTGTCGAAGAAATTCTCCCAAGTCAGATCATAGGGTATTCGTCTGGTTTGAATGAAAACCTGCAACGTGCGTTTATGAAGAATGTAGTTCAATATTTAGATGTAATGAATGTTAAGCGCGCATGGGAAGAAAGAATATCGTCTTTAAACGAAGCTATAAGAGAGGAAGGTAAATATCTTACCGAAAAAAGAATCGAATTACTTGGTCAGCAATTCGATGACGCGTATCGTTACTATCAAGCCCGCAACCCAGCTTTATTCCCGGCCTTATCGAAAGATTCATCAGTTACTGATAATGCAAATATCGGTTTGAGGGCAACTGCTTTACCTCGCCTTAAATATTTTGACCAGGATACAACAGCATTAATGTTGGCAAGCATAGGTATGTTGCCGGATGCAGAGCAAATATCCATATGGCAAGGTAAGCAACGTTTTAACAAGATTCATTCGGTGACACTTCGCTATGATCTACGTAAATTCACTCATGATGTTGGTGCTTTGCTAGATATTGCAAAATTAATCAAGCAGATAGGTGGAAAAAATTCGAAATATTTTGATACAAGGCCTAGGGTAAACCAAACATCAGAGGATTTTTTTAACCAATTTGAACTAGATTATTTATCTGGTGATATCACCTTAGATTTTAACGATAAACACGTTCAACAGAATCTGAGGGATGGATTTTTCACGCCGCAAGCTTTATTTGAGAAACTCTATCGCTTACAACTTCTAGCAGCTGATTTTTGGCAAGGGGAAACTAAGCGCCAACTACGACAGGACAATTTCGAACGCTCAGTTAAGAGGCCGCAAAAGTGGAAGTCTCCAATACGTGTTTTGTCACTTAAGTTAACAGATGGCAAAAATTGCATTGAATTTGATGACTTGTCGGATGGTGAAGCTCAACTTATTCAAATTTTATCAATGGCTTCGATATATAAAGAAAGTCGAGCTTTGTTCTTGCTTGATGAGCCGGAAACTCATCTTAACCCATCTTGGCGCACTTATTTTCATGCGCTTGTTGAAGATGTAATCGATAGTGAAAACGACAAAATTCAATTATTTATATCAACACACTCGCCTTTTATGATTTCTTCGCTAAGACGAAACAACGTTTTTCAGTTCAGTCGAGGCGATAGTGGTTTAATTGATATGAATGTTGCTCAAAATGAGACCTATGGAGCGTCATTTGATGTGTTAATTAAGGACTTGTTTGAACTACGCTCATTGATCTCACAAAGTGTAGTTGACGAGATACGTGAGCAATTGAAAAATGGAGATGATCAAGCCAAAGAATGGATTGAAAAAAATCTTGGTCTGTCTGCAGAGAAAGCTTATTTAATAAGGAAGTTAAGCCAGTAATGCTGTTTAAATTATCACAAGATTCGCCTAGGTTTGAGGTGTTTGATTTACTCAATACAGAACTACTCTTTTTTCTAGAACATGCAGTAAATGCAGATGAGTTTGACCGCACGCTTTTTACAAATGGCGCGGTTGGGGATGCCTGTTGGGAAAATGCACTAGAAAACAATCCCAGAGCAAAAAGCGCTCTAACAAGGGATAAGTTTGAATTGTTATTTGGCTCGATAAACGCAGCAGGGGAAGACATCAAAACTCGACTGTATGAAGCTATATATAATAATCAGAGCTTAAGTGCTTTCTTTGATAATCCAATCAGAGACATATTGACCTTTTTACCACAAGAATGTTTCGAAAGGTTAAAAGCGATAACGACTCACCTCTACTGCGCTACGAAGGATTTAATTCCTATCATAAGAGCTGCTAGTGGAACTGATATTACGGCGCATTTCAATGCGTTCAGAGCACTAGCAGTTAACGGAAATATCTGCAAAGCATGTGGAATGAAAGAGTTGGCAGCATTCAGAGCGGGTATAGCGGATGGCGATCAGTGGAGAGCTGACTACGACCATCAGTTATGTAAATCAAAATATCCCATTTTTGCGGTACATCCGGATAATCTTATTCCTTTATGTGATGTTTGTAATCAGGATGCGAAAAAAGCGAAAGATCTTTTTAAGTATAAAAATCGAATAGAGCGTTTGGCGTTCTACCCGTATGCAGAAGAAGCTAAGTCTTCACTGAAGATTGTAATTAGCGAAGCTCGTGACCCGGAACCAAAAATTAAAGTTGAGTGGGATGAACAAGATCCTATTGTTCGAGATAAATTAAATACCTGGGACGAAATATATGAAATCCGCAGTCGAGTTGAAGGAAAGTTCAGAGCATTTGAGCAAGTGATAGTAAATAAATGCAACACCCGAGATCCAGAAGAGCTTAAATTACAAATAAGAATTTTTTCAAGAGAACCTGAAATCGATACTTTGAAAACGGAAGAATGGTCTTTTTGGCACTATAAACTTTTTGCTGCCATTGAGTCTTCTTATATTGAGGCTTTTATCGCCAAATCTGGCTTTGTTCAACAACAAGGAAAAGAAGGCGGCGATTTTATTTTAAATTGTAATTGATAGAGTTCTTTTTTAATTATTAATTATAAAACAGGGATGTAAAAAACTTGAGAGTTTATATAGCCAACTTCGGCGAAGAAAATTACGAGTGGCCAGTCTGCAAAGCCAAAGGTACTGTTGCAACGATGAACGATATCGAAGCGCAACCTCTGTGGGAGCAAGGTAAAAGGGAAGAATACATTATTTCTCGAATGAAAAATGATAAGTCAGCCAGAGGACAACAGCCAACCAGATCAACGGCATCACGCTGGTACAACCTTATGACCATCATTTCTGAGACAGCTGATGACCTCTGGATTCACAGAGATGGCGAGAAGCTATACTGGACTATTTCAAAACATGCCCCTCATTTCTTTGAAAACAAGAAAGAGCCCGTTGGTCGAAAAAGAGATGTTGTTGTTTGCCATAAGCCATGTGAGCCATGGTCAGATCGAAGCAAATCAGGGCAACAGCTTCTATGGCACGGTCTTCATCCAAAAGCGAAAGATTTCTTATCAACCGAAGCTACACTCCAGCAACTGAAACCTGAAAATGCTGAATATGCTATCGCTTTAATTAATGGCGAAGATTTATTGCCTTGGCATGAGCAAGAGTTGTGGAAAAAGAAAAATGCCAATGCTTCAAAAGAATATAATCCTGTGACCTATGCGAACAGCGCCAGAAAAGCAGCTATGCGAATGGCTAGAATGGTGTTTACGACAGCGAAGCAATCTAATGGCCAAACAGTAGAAAGGGCGGTTAAAAATAAAGATGTGAAGTTCCGAAATGAAATGGAACTTGAGGACTACATAACCGCGTTGATTGAAGCCCAGGAGGGCATGTGCGCATTAACAGAGTTGCCACTAGAGATGAACGAGAAAGATGGCGACAAAGAGCTTTTTTGTTCCTTGGACAGAATCGATAGCAATGGTCACTACGAGAGAGGTAATCTTCAAGTAGTTTGCCGATTTATCAACCGCTGGAAAAGTGACTCTAACAATGAAGAGTTTAGGAGATTGCTGAAAATTTTGGGAATTAACTGTATGACTCAAAATAATTAAGTAGTTTTTCTATTCATAGCGTCTAATCGATAACAT
>VAOV01015206.1_pt1 | contig 12182 bp, 10 predicted proteins | sample 3393941 | NCBI WGS metagenome assembly VAOV01 (sample SAMN08290427, study PRJNA428436) | hydrothermal vent metagenome | isolation source: Deep-sea hydrothermal vent chimney | place: Indian Ocean: Southwest Indian Ridge | depth 2398 m m
AAACAATACTTGATTGGAGATAAAGCCAATAACTGCGTGCTATTATGTCTTCGTCAAAATCGCTTGGTACTTATACCGTCAGTATCCCTTGGTAATCACACCGCTACAACTCATCCCTACAACTCATCGTGTTACAACTCATCGCTGTTACAACTCATCACTGCTACAACTCATCAATCGTCGTAGTGGTTATAATTAAATGTTTACTCAGGTAAATCATCAATAGCTACAGTATTTTGTAACTTGTTTACGCTTTTTATAAGCATAGCGACTTACTCTTATCTGTTCACTTAAGCTTAGTTATCGTTTACATATATATTGTCATCTTCATCCAATGTCGCCCCGCCAACATTATCCCTAACAATGCTAATCGCGACGGAGATTGCGTGCTCTAAATCGACATCAAACCATTCTTTCGCGACAAGCTCTTTTCCAGTTTTTTTGTGTCGCAGCTTTATTTCCTTACGGAATTCGTTGAGTTGTGTGTGGATAAGGGACTCCAGCCCCTGAACATTAATGTTGTAACATGGCAGAATTCTGAGTATCCGAACAGGTGCATAAAGGTAAGTGCTCTCTGAATCAGCATTTCGCGTCCGAAGTGGTGTATGGTTCGTTGTAACACCAACCTTTATTAGGTTTTTAAACTTTGTTACTTCAGGCGCACTTGAGTGCGATGCTAAAAAGTAAATCTCGCCAGTCTTATTGCCGTACCTTTGCTCTAGTGGCTTGCTTAATTCACCCAAACTTCCAGAAATATCCAATTTCACTCTTCTAGTACCAGGTGAGCGATACATCCCCTGAGAGAACGACTGATAAAGCATGTCTGCATACATTCCATTATCGAAAATTATCTTCAGGCGGGGGTTAGGTTTACCTTCTGAGTCGTACTCCATTTTCAGTTCGCGTTCAACGAAACACGTAATACCTCCCCAAATGAAGACGTCTCCAACATGAATTTTAGACGTCCCTTTAAAAGGAATAATGGAGTCCGGGTTATTGTCTATTTTGTTCTTGATTTGGTTGAATACTGGTATGTAAGGAGAGAAGTTTGCGCACGGTGTTCGCTGACCAATACGGTCTTGTGTGTTTTTGGGCTTTGCTTGCTTTAATACTTCTGTGTCAAATATCCCCTTGAGGTTATCCCCTCCTAACATACCCAGAAGACTATCAGCGAGAGCATCATCGTTTGATGTATCTAACTGAGGTGCCATCTGTTCGTTCAATGCCTCAGCTTTTTCATCACTTACCTCTACCAAGAGGAGGCCGTGAATATCTGCATCTCGCAGGTCATCTCTGTTAGAGAGTTTTCTTATCCCGTTCAGCTTTCTGGCAAGTAACTTTTCTTCCAGCGGTCCATCTAATTTAGGCTCTCTGTTATGTTTAGAGAAAAAAGCATTTACATCATTTAGCGTCTGGACTGCTGGATCTGAGCTTCCATTTAATTTGGGGGTCTTTGCGACAATGTCTTTAAAAAGATCGTCTTTTTCTTGTTCCCAAAATTCATCGAGACTTAATGAGCGTTTTGCTAAATGTCTGCCTACACGTTTTGACATAAAAATATCCCTTTCTTATCTCTCGTTTTGAGAAGCTTCCTGATTTCTTTTAGCTTGTGCCCACTGAAACAGTTTTTGTAAAGCGATTGCTAATCTATGCTCTATATCATCAGCACTGCCTACTTCTGGGTTCTTGCCATGCTCAGCCTGAAACTCCTTTATTCTTGGCGCTAGAGCTTTGGCCTCCTCAATGCTCATATCAGACTGCATCGCCCGAACCTGGGCTTGAATTACACTAAGTAACTGCGCGTCTATTCCGCGCGAAATAACCTCGTATGCTTGCTGGAAAGGATTAATGCTATGGATGAGATTTATATTCAAATCGTCCACAGCAATAAACTTGTCACCCATAAGCAGGAACTTTTTATTGGGATCAGCTTCAGCTCCGCTTGAGGGACCGTCATAGGGTTCTGTAGGATCTTCAATGTGAGGTTTTGCATCTGATGGTACCTTATCGCCACTAACGACCTTTGCACCGCCGGCGGAAACGGTCATTGCTGTTAAGAAAACTTCCGATAACCTTTCGATTTCATCTTCTTCGAGGTCGGGATAAGACTCTCTTAGCAGTTTGGGAATATGGTAATCCCGCCATACTTCCGGCTCATATTCACCTGTGAGTACGGGATGTAATTTCTTACTGTCATTGGTTAGTTTGGCGATGATGGTATCGCTGTTTTCAATTGCTTTTTTTGCTGCTTCACTCGGTGGGTTAGGCCAGTCTTCTATACTGATTTCGTAGTCACCATCTTCGTCCCCAATAACTTCTCCACGTATTCTAAAGTTAACTTTAGGGGCTAATACCTGCTCCATTAATAGGGAAACAGAGATGGCTTTGAGCATATTATTTACAGCATAAGCTGCTTCTTCTGAAGTCGCGTCAGGCTCAGCAATTAGATTGGTAAATTGTGCGTGTGTTTTTCCCTTACAATCACGTGTCGCACGACCAATGATCTGAATGACCTCGGTTAGGCTACTGCGAAACCCAATCGTCAATGCATGCTCACAGTACTCCCAGTCAAAACCCTCCTTCGCCATACCAAGCGCGATGATGATGTCTAAGTCATCTGCACTCGTTATGTTTTTTAGATAGGTTTGTACCTGAACTCGATTTGGCCCATCATCAACTAAGTCTGCAACTTTTAAAGTGCGCTCACTGCCGTCAGGCAGTTTTGCAGGCACGAGATATATACCGTTATCGTCGGTCGCAATCTCTCCCAGATGTCCCCCCCCGATAATATCGAGAATAGCGGAACGTTCGTTGTATTTGTCGCCGGTGCTTTCTCGCGAATTCACATTGGGAATATGAATGATTGTCTTTTTAGTAACGTCTAGCACTTCAGCAAGGCCGCTTAAGTAACCGTCACGATAAAAGTGATATCCAATGCCCAATGACTTAAGGTACTGATAACTCTGGATTTGCTCATAATACGAATAAGTAACATGTCTGAATTTCGCCTCGTCAGAAGCGTTAAGAATGTTGAGCTGATCACCCCTGAAATAAGACCCTGTCATGGCAACAATATGTGCGTTGCTGTTGGTCATTACCTCACTGAGCACGTTCCCTAATTCATTGTCAGCAGACTCGCTTACATGATGAAACTCATCGATGGCGATGACAGTATCATTCAGTAATGTGATATCAATATCTTTGAGTGTGAGCCTAAACGTGGCATGGGTACACAACAAAACTTTTTCGTCCGGTGATGACAGAAACTCACGAAAGACATTGGCTTTACTTATATTACCGTCATTACAAAGGTTGTATTTATCAGGCATATGCCAATCGGCAAAAAAACCATGGGATGTAAGGTTAGTTGACTTAAATGAACTCCCAATAGACATCTCTGGTACAGCAACAATTGCCTTTTTAATCCCTTGATTAATTAGCTTATCCAATGCAACGAACATCAGCGCACGTGATTTCCCTGAGGCCGGGGGAGCTTTAACGAGTATGTATGGTTCATTTCTTTGTTCGAAAACCCTTGCCTGCATAGGGCGCATGCCCAATTCATTGCTTTTATTCGTTGAGGTTGTATCGAACTGTACATTCACTAAATTAGACATCATTACCCTCCTTGGTATTTATTAGTTGCTCATAACGCTTGAATAAGAACGCAACACGCTCTGCCGAATCCTCAAACGGCTTGGCGCGATAGAGCTTCTCAACTGCTAAATCTAGTGTTCGGTGAGCTTGTCGAAGTGGTTCTGGCATTTTGTCTGGATCGTAGAGCTGCGCCAGTGTCTTATCGGGATAATCTGCACGAGTAAGAAGAATTTCTTCCCCAAAAGCACTGATTTGTTTCTTCTGCGACTCTGAGGCATCCGGCCAAGGAAAAGTGTTATATACCAGAGATGCAGAATATCTGTAATCGCTTTTAAGCCGACCAGCAACTGTACGCATCCAGTCGTTATGCATTTCGCTAGTGATAATGGCAAATTCATAAAGAGAAGCATTCGGTATCATTTGATTGGCATTGGTAGGAATGACGTCGTGTGGATAGAAACCCACTGGGATATAATCCCGATTCTGAGATGAATGACATGGCACAAGTAGATAGCTACCTGATTTTTGTTGCCTGTTCTCATCAAACAAATGCGCAATCTCAGCTTTTTTCCTGGTCGCCGCTTTCTTACTTTTCAACCGAAACTTGCGCACCTCGTTGACTCGGTAACTAATAAACGGAGAAGACTCTATTTCTTCTGTAGAAGCATCAACCAACCAAATGCAATACCTTACTTTACCATTTAAAAATTCATCAGCACCGTAGACTCTTCGGAGCCATTTTTCTATGCCTGGCTCGTTTTTAACTACCGTTTCTTTTTCGTCATGGTCTAAGAATAAATATCCGTTATCGACGGGTTTATTGCCAAACACCATAGGGGATACGTTGTGAATTGGGGTCGAAGTGCTATGTACGGCTGTCTGAGGACCTTCTATAAGGTATGGTGAGATACTCTTTACATATGTACGTATTGCTTTGCCTTCCTTGTTTTCGGCGTAGAGACATGGTGTTTTAACATCAATAGAGTTTGCAACACCAATCACTACAACATGCACGGCTGCCTTATCCTTTGCGCTATTGCTCCAAGAAAAAGTCGTATGGGCAAAACTAATTGCAAGGCCATTCCTGAAAATCGGTCGCCATAATTGCGCGACTTGCTCACCTTGTACTATCGAATTAGTAGCTACTAGAGCAAACTTGGCGTTTGAATTTTTTATGTATTTAGCAGCTTTCCAGTACCAAGCGCCAACATAATCAATCATCCCGTAGGCTTCAAAAGCATGGAAGACTAAAGACATGTCTTTATTTTGTTCTGGTGAACGACCTTTACTACCTAAGAAAGGAGGGTTACCACAAACATAGACTTCTAAATCACCTTTTTCATCTCGCTTCGGGCAAACTTCTGTCCAGTTGAGTCTTAGTGCGTTACCGTGGAAGATGTTGCCTGAATCTTTCAAAGGCAACATTGGTTCTGAGTAGCCAAACTCAGCTTCAAACAACTTATTCATTTGGTTTTCGGCAAGCCATAGCGAAAGCAGTGCTATCTCATGTGCAAAATCGTCTATCTCGATACCATAAAACTGAGTGAGCCTTATACCGCTAATAAACATGACCGATTGTTCGCCGAGCTCGTCTAGCGCTTTCAGTACTGCCATCTCGAACTTTCGCAGTTCTTTATATGCGATAATTAAGAAATTGCCTGAGCCACAGGCACTATCGAATACACGAATTCTCTGTATTCTCATCAATAGTGATTGGAGTTTTTTCGTGCTGTTCTTCGCCTTTTCGAGCGCGTCGTAGAGGCCGTCAAGGAAGAGTGGTTGGATCACCTTCATGATATTAGGGACGCTGGTATAATGCTGTCCTAACTTGCCTCTTTGCTTCGGGTCGATTACTGACTGAAACATACTCCCAAAAATATCAGGGTTAATTCGGTCCCATTCGAGCGAGCCAGCCTCAATGATCATTCTTCTGGCTTTACCAGTGAATTGGGGAACCCATTCCTCACTCGCAAACAATCCACCGTTTACATACGGGAAGTCAGCAAAATGCGAGGGTAGGGCACGTCGCTCCTCTGATTCATTCGGAAGATTTAGGACGTGAAATAAGATTTCAAAGAATCTATCTAAATCACTACCGTTCTTGTCGGTTGTATTTTGGACCGCTTTTATAAGCTGATTTTCGGAGAAAATCCCAGTGTCTTCAGCGTAAAAGCAGAATAGTAAACGTGTAAGAAACACGTTAAATGCGTGAATTTTGTCGGGGGTGTCGATCTCATTGTGACGTCTAATAACATCACAAAGTTGCCCAAGTTTGTACGCCGCTTTGATGTCCGCCGGGTGTTCATCAGTCAATTCATATTTTTCAATTCCAGCGAGAGGCAAGAAAAAAGCATAGTTTTTATGCAGGTCTACAAATTCCACATCCAGTAAAGCCTTCGCTTTCATATCGTAAGCGACCACATCCTGGAAGTCCGTAACGAATAAAAAGCGTATCTTATCTTTAGACGTAGTAGGTAAGCTTTTCAAAAAATCGCATTCAGCATGTAATTCAGTGCTTGTAGGAACCGGTTTGAAGTGAATTTTGTTTTTGAGGCGATATTCACCATCGAACGATGACACATCCGAGCCAATATTATTTTTAAGCTTTGTTATGGTTGCACGAGGTGTTTTGAATGCGAGCATGAAATCAAAGAAGAAGTTTTCCTTGTCTTGCTCTTTGACTATATCTTCTAATTGTGTAAACGCTTTGGACTGGTCAAACGCCATCTGAATCTCCCTGACAGAACATTACCGCATGCGCTGTTTAGTTCTCTTTAATAAGCACTTTGAAAAATATATCACATAGATTCATTTCAAATTACGAGGAATCCTTCAAATTGTGTTCTTTATCGCAAGGCGTGAAATTGAAAGTATCCAATTAATGTGGAATCTATGAGTTTTCTACTGCTTTACCAAGCATGTAAAAGTAGGTGTTGAAGTGGTGGTTTATATTTTCTCTTTCTTCTCCAAGTGGATAAATCTCCAACTTTGCCTCAGTTGACTGCTTCGTGCCTTTTACAAGAAACTGATTCTTTATTGGATTGTCCTGTACGAAGGATTCAAATGCACGCGCACTCACTTCTTGGGGGAGCGCGTAGTAATAAGAACCTAACGCCTTATCCGCTTGAGAGCTTCTCTTGAAAAGATCGCTGGGCTCATCACTATAAGGCTTGAGGAAAATGTGTTGATAGCATGATTCCAGAAGGTTGTTTAGTGGATGCTCAACCACTACGCCTCTTTGCAGCCATAATGATGATGCGAAATCATTCACGCCACCTCTTTTGAGAAAGCGGTTTGTTATGAAGTGGTCGAAGGCATGAAAATATTCGTGTGCTAGGGAGCCGGGACCTGCGTTTTTAGCCAACGCAATGGTTCGTGTTGCGGAGTTGTAATGAGCTGAACTGTATTTATTACCACCACTACCAAAAGCAATAGATAACGTTCCACGCAGAGAAATCACCTGTTCGTTCACTTGGAGTATGGTCATAAGGTCGCAAAGCGCATCAAAGAAAAGATTAGCGGCGGCTTGCTGTTCTTGCTTACTAACCCAAGCACCTATCTTGGCGGTGCGAAATCCAAATATCTTGACGATATCACCAAAGGTAACATCTGCACCATCACGGTGGCTTGGGCCATTTCTGTAAAATTGCTTATTTAATCTGCCCGTTTTAGGTTCTCGTTTTTGTTCCACTTCTGTACAGCATTCCCAATGATGACATCCTTACAAATGAATGCCCAACCCTTTGACTTTGCAGCTACATAAAACAAATTATCGCTCTTTGCCCACTCACTCCAATTATCAAAATCGGCAGCATCTTGGATGCATTCATCAAATGTGATGGTATCTAACAATGAATTAAAATATCGATAAATAGCGTCAAGCCAACGGTTACTCGAAGCTGCCGCGTAAGCCTTTGGCTCTTCTCTTCTCCACTCGCCAATTGTAGTGAAGTTTCGTGCAGATGCCATACACGTATCGAGTGTCCAAACTATATTGATAACATCCATATGATCTGTGCATTTCTCAAACCAACCATCTTTATTTTTCTGCGCGGCTTTATACGCTAGGTAGTCTTCGTTATGCCAGTCCATTTTTGTCGTATATCGTTTCGCAGAAGCCATACATGATTCCAATGTATGGTCTCTCCTAAAACTTTTCATATGTTGCGTGCATTCATCCAAAAAATCATAGTAGACGGCAAACCTATATGTTCTATTGTCGCCATTTCGCCATTCAATCCGCGTTTGATATTTCAGTGCCGACAGCTTGCATTCTTTCAGAATATTGACTCGATGAATATCAACCATGTGCTTACAACATTTTTTCATAAGGCCGTTTCTGACAGCGTAATTGAATGCCGCTAGGTCACTGCTCTTCCACTCTTCACGAGAGCTATATTTTAATGCGGATCTAATGCAGGATATCTCTGTATGGCGAGCATAAGCATATTTCAAATGAGTCACGCATTCATCAAACCATCCCTTATCTTTATGCCTCAATGCAGCGTAGTATGCATTTCTATCCCCAGACCGCCATTCTGATATGGTTATATACTTTCTCGCCGAAGCTAAACATAAATCCAGTGTCCAGTGCGTTATTGCATCCGCCATATGAGCAACACATTGTTCAAACCACCCCTCATCCTTTCTGGAATATGCAGCAGAATAGGCTCTGCGGTCGCCTTTTTGCCAAGCTCCACGTGTATCATATCGGCGCGCTGACTCTAGACATTCTTCAAGGGTCCATTGTCTACGAGCAGGTTTCATATGAGCTACACACTGTTCAAACCACCCCCCATCCTTTCTGTAATATGCGGCAGAATGTGCCCTGCTGTTGCCTTTTTTCCAAGCCGCTTGAGTATCATATCGGCGCGCTGACTCTAAACATTCTTCAAGGGTCCATTGTCTACGAGCAGGTTTCATATGAGCTACACACTGTTCAAACCAACCTTCATCTTTTCTTGAATATGCAGCAAAATAAGTTCCGTGGGCGCCTTTTTTCCAAGCTCTTCGCGTGTTGTATCGGCGCGCTGACTCTAAACATTCTTCAAGGGTCCATTGTTTACGAGCAGGTTTCATATGAGCTACACACTGTTCAAACCAACCCTTTTCCTTTCTGGAATATGCAGCATAATGAGCTTTTCTGTCGCCTTTTCGCCATGCTTCACATGTATCATACTGGCGCGCTGACTCTAGACATTCTTCAAGAGTCCAATTTCGAGGGCTGGGATCCATGTGAGCTACACATCGTGCAAACCAACCATCAGTCTTGTTCCGCCAAGCTGCTGAGTAGGCATTTCGATCACCATTAGACCAATCGTTTTTAGTTCTATATCGGCGAGCTGATTCTAAACAGAGTTCAAGTGTCCACTTGGTTTTATTATCCTTCATGTGAGCACAGCAGATAGCATGCCATCCCTCTTCTCTGTGCCTAATAGCTGCATCGTAGGCTTTAGGTTCACTCCTTTGCCATTCATACTTTGTTTGATATTTCTTCGCCGAACTGAGACACATATCAAGTGTCCATCGTATTATCTTGGGCGTCATGTGTTGACAGCAAGCTTCTAGCCATCCTTTACTTTTCCTGCGTTTTGCGGCTTGATACGCTTTTCTATCGCAGGCCTCCCATTCTCTTTTCGTACCATACCGCTTTGCGGAAGCCATACACCTTGCCAAGGTCCATTCTTCAAAAACCGTATCCATATGCAAACAGCATTCATTAACCCACTTATTTTTAACAGCTGCGGTGTAAGCGCTGCCTTCACCTCTTTTCCACGCGCTACGTGTACTGTAGTTGGCGGCGGACGCTTTGCACTTCTCTAGCGTCCATTTACGTTTTGGCATAACAAAGCACTCCTTTAAATGTGACGCATATGCTCACAACAGGCATCAAGCCACTCATTCCTGCGAGCCGCGTTGTATGCATTAGGGGCGCCTACCCTCCAGGCATTACGTGTACTGTAGTTAGTTGCGGAGGTTATGTACCTTTCTAGCGTCCAACTTTCACGCACCGCCTCCATGTGCATACAACATTCATCCAACCAGTCGTTCCGATGGGCGGAGTTGTACGCTCTTGTGTCTGAAGCTTTCCATTCCGCTCGCGTCATGTGCTTCGCTGCTGAGTCTTTACACTTTTCAAGTGTCCAATTTTCATTTTGAGCTGACATATATTTTCTCCTAAATGAGTATTAAAAATAATGATAATCAACTGAGATTTGACGCTACTTTTCGCAGCGAAAATTTATCAGAAACTTTATTCTACTAGGCTTTAAAATAGCGCAACCCCCCTCGTACCATCGAAAAAATCTAGGCCTTGCCAACAACTCTAGCTATCGTAGCTCGCGACACTCCATACTCTTTGCTTAGTTTGTTCTTGCTCTTGCCCGCCTGATATTTCTCTTTTACCTTTTTCTTTTGTTCATTGCTCAACGCTGGGGGGCGACCAAACTTTCTTCCCTCCTTCATGGCTCGCTTGCGACCTTCGGAAGTGCGAGAGACAATTAAGTCTCTTTCTAATTGCGCGAACGTGCCTAGAAGAGCTATTTGAGCTTTGGCAAACGGAGAGTCGTTAGAGGTATCAACTGAGCCATCGAGGCTCTTGAGTGTGGCTTGTTTTGCGTGGATCTCATCAATGACGGATAGAATTGACTTTAATGAGCGGCCTAGTCTGTCGAGTTTAGTGACAACAACGACATCACCCTTGCGTATATACCTAACCATCTCAGCTAACTTTTCTTCATTCTCAGTGCTCGCTCCTGACTGCTTGCCATGAAAAACCTCTTCACACCCAGCCGCTTTAAGCGCATCGATTTGATTTGTTAGGTCTTGATCACGCGTGCTAACACGTGCATAGCCGATGAAGGACATGATTACTCCAGTAGGTGATAAAAACTTTCAACTTTATGACACTGCCATACAGAGTTGTCATTTACTTTTAACTATCACTTTTTGCCATGCTGGAAAGTTCAATCAAACTTCTTGGCATGCAAGTTAATTAAGTACCAATTTTATTGAAAGCAGCCCTTTTGGGAGTTTATGCAGCGCTCTGTTGGCTTAAAAACTGCGTAGAGACACGGGAGGGACGTGTTTTAAATAAGCAATTTCAAGAAAAATGGTACTTTAAATAATCAGTGGCTGATTGAATTCAGATATTGAGCAACAAGTAACAGACCTTTTTCTTCACGACACAATGTCGCTGGGCTGTCATCTAAGTATTGATGAGCATAATGAAACCACTCTTGCATGAGCGTCTTATCACCGCCGACTTTTTTAAAAAGCTGCTGATGGATCTCTACAAACATCAATTGTTCAGCAGTGTCTGATAAGCAGCGTGATGCATTAAGAGCTGCACAAGCATTGTCGTATGCTTTTTTGATTGTCAGCTCATCATTAATATCGTTCATATATATCTTTTGGCTGAAACGCTACGACGTTGCCGTCTCAGCTTTTCTGTCATAGAGCACGTTAACAGTTTTAAAGGGCCCGTCTTCTTCACGGATGTGGTCGAAGTATTTTTTTCCATTTTCACACTCAATGATCCCACCCCGGCACTCATTCTTGTCTTCAGCAACAACTATACGAACAACATCATCAACAGAATAAATGTCACTTTCGTTATCGCAGCGTCTCGATAGCAAAGCTAGCTTGTGATCGAGAACTTCATGAACTCTGATAAGTTGAGTCACTTCATTCATCGTTGTGCAGATAAAACGCCGGGTTAAACGCCAGTCATCCTCACCCTCGACTTCGATATCCACGAGATACAGCATGCAATTCATGCTTACTTCAATAAAGGGGAAAGTGCGGCATCCGTCATCGCCAAAAATTTTATTTGTAACGTCTTCTACTTCCCATTCACGTTTCGCTTTTAACATTTTAGTTTCCTTTCTGTGGTTGTAAGTATCGATGGTAGCAGCTTAAAACAGCGAAGTGGTCGGTGCTTTACTTTTTGGCAAAAAAGGATAGTAAAAGTAAAACCAAGCAGTAATGGCGAGGGCTGTGCAAGGGGCGGACGGCTAAATTTATATAAGACTTATTAATTTTTTTCTGTGATTGAAGTGTTTGTGTTTACATAGCGGTATGGCGCGATTCGTTAAGTGGAGTAAATTATGAGCAACCGGGGGGCATTAAAAGTTAAAGTTTTAAACAGTGACCGAGAAGATATTGAAGAATTTATAGGCTTGCTGCTAAGCGAAATAATGATTGAGAACTTTCCGTCTGAAGTTGTGATGTCTGAGGCAATGAAAGAGGTAGCAGATTTCATGGAAGGGGATAGGCTCATGGCCGCCAAATGGCTTTCTCGCCCATGTCGAGCACTGGGATATAAAACACCGCTGTCGGTTCTATGCGAACCAGATGGTTTAAAACAGGTAAAAGGGGTGCTTCAGGGATTGGCTTACGGTTATTTTTTGTAACGATACTTTTAATAGGCGATACGATACTTCTAATATGTAGTAACAATATTAGATGAATTCTAATATGTAGTAGTGTGATTACCAAGGGATACTGACGGTATAAGTACCAAGCGATTTTGACGTAATCACACTATCAATGTTGCTGCTCTTCGGCAAGCTTTGCCAATCGTA
>VAOV01003433.1_pt1 | contig 12138 bp, 17 predicted proteins | sample 3393941 | NCBI WGS metagenome assembly VAOV01 (sample SAMN08290427, study PRJNA428436) | hydrothermal vent metagenome | isolation source: Deep-sea hydrothermal vent chimney | place: Indian Ocean: Southwest Indian Ridge | depth 2398 m m
CAAACGCATTAACTCTGTCGCTGGCGCTCCTTGGGACAAAAACACGTAGGCTCCTTGCGCTTCGCTTAGTATTGTAGCCTACGTATTTTTTCCCGTTATGCGGGTGTTAGCCCTTATTTCTCTCTTTGACCAAAGTAATCCAATGGATTACAATCAGCGTTATGCTTACCACAATAACTGAATTACCTGAATACATTAAACGAGCAGATTCATTACTTTACGAATCTGAGCGTAAAGCCTTAATTGATTATCTTTCTGAGCACCCAAAAGCGGGAGATATCATGGAAGGTACTGGCGGTATTCGTAAGTTACGCTGGAGTAGAGGCAATAAAGGTAAAAGCGGTGGTGTAAGAGTTATCTATTACTATCACGATGAGCGTATTCCTTTCTATCTTCTTACCATGTTTGGGAAAAGTGAGCGCGCGAATTTGTCCAAGGCTGATAGGAATGAATTGGCTAAACTCGTTGAAATTCTAGCAAAGAAAGCATTGGAGAAAGCTTATGAATAATGCATATGAAAGTATTGCCCAAGGGCTTCAAGAGGCAATCGATCTTAATGACGGCAAAAAGGTGGCTGCTAAAGTGCATCGCCCACCTCACGTTGATGTAGCCAAGATTAGGCACGGCTTGGGATTAACACAAATGGAGTTTGCTTCCAAATTTTGTATTAGTGTGTCAACTCTTAGGCATTGGGAGAGAGGCGACCGAACTCCTCATGGTCCAGCATTAGCGCTGTTAAATGTGGTCGCCAAAGAGCCAAAGGCAGTTTTGCGTGCGCTGGGCTAAAAAACCAATCAACACACTCACTTCGTTCGCTGGGACGCATACACGCGGGGCGGCTTCGCGATAATGCCCCACGCAACTGCGCCGCTTAGCTTAATATTATACGCAATTGGTCAGAACAACTTTTTAACATCGCGATAAAAATTTTCATGAGAACCAAGAGCTATCAATTCAAGTATTACAGTGCCATCCTCGTAGCTGTAACCTAGTAAGGTTAACTGCTTGACCATCTTGAATTTGTACACGCGAAGAAAGGCTAGGTCGCCTTTTTTCTGCTCACCTAGAAGAGGATCGGCCATTAGTTCCTTAACGGCTTTATCCAAGTCTTTTTTCTGATTCTGATGTAACTTCTTTACTGCTCTCTTAAAATTAGCTGTCTGTAAAACATTGGTAATCTTAGCCAAAATCGTAAGGCTCCAATTTTCCAGCCTCTTTTTCAGCTTTAGAAATAATTGCCTGTTTCACAAATTCGTATGGCAAATCGGGATTATCTTCCATCATTTCACCTATCTTTGCCCAATGCTCAATCTGTTTTGGCATAGTTCGATTTAGTGCTTTGCCCATAATGGTAGCTTTCTCAACTAGATCTTGGTCTAGTCTTACGCTCGCGGTTGCCATAATATGTCTCCCAATAGTTAGCCGCTACATTGTAGCAATGCGCTACAGATGTAGCAAATGGCGTATAACAAAAGCATTAACACTCGCTGCGTTCGCTGGGACAGTAACACGTGGGCTCTGTCGCTTCGCGCGGATTTTAACCCACGGGTTACTGCCCCTTATGGGGGTGTTGGTATGACTCCCTTTGTCAACCCTGAGCGAGTGCATCCCTGACACTATTTCAGTCCATAATTAGCTTTATTTCTCACTTAAAATAAATGAGCTAACGCACCGGATGAGGCAGTAATGTCGTCGGTTCTAATGCTGGTATTCGTGGATTATTCATTTCTCAATGAACAGCGCCTACCTTACTCACTCCGCCGTAGCCCGGTGACCGCTCATCCTTTCCAGTCGCCGGATACGCTCCTCAATGGTTTGCAGTTGTTCCTGCAAGACAATTTGCTGGGCTGGATAAGGCAAAATCAGTTCGGTGAGCCAGCGAAGGTGCTTCTTCGACCAGTTGGCAGTGCCTTCATTACGTATGTTGTTGAGAAGTAATAAGGCTTTGAGTTGATACTTTGCTTCTTTTAAATCCTTCATTGCCGCTTCACGAGTACGGGATAAGTCGCGAACGGCTTCGTCCTCAGGCTCGAAAACATATATGGGCGTGAGATCTTCAGACTTAAGTGACCTAACGAGTTTAAGCGCATCTCGGCGGTCGGTTTTAATTCGCTCCCCTGGCTTTTTGGGAATAAGAGACGGAGCCACGACATAGCAACACAATGCCCAAGACTGGTAATGAGACGATATATCCAGTAGCCACATGGCCCTGCTTCGTAAACAGCGTGAAGTGTTGTGCCGGGATATTTAGATTCAAACTGACGAAGCAGCTTTTTGACACTAACCTTAGATGAGGGAATACGCCCATAATGAACAGGCGTCGCCCCACGCTGTTCTTCACAATAAGCAACCTCATGAAACTCTTTATGCGTATCCAACCCGATAAAAATCATGCTATGTTTTTTCATGCTAGCCTCCAAATTGATTTAGTATTGAACAAACTAATTATGGCTCTGGTGAGCAGTTTTGCTGTTAGCTAACCCACGAAAATGCGGAGGCTAGCATTTCTCAGGGAGTCATTGTGTCTAGCCGTTTGAAAACTTGCCATGCTCAGAGTGATAGAATAGTATCACTTTAGTGTTACTTTGGAGCAGCTCAAATGAAAGTAGAACTTGTGACGTCACTAAAACGGCAGGCTACTAAGATCCTTGCCGATCTTCATGATACGAAAGAACCAGTATTAATAACTGAGCACGGAAAGCCGTCAGCTTACCTTATTGATGTAGAAGATTATGAATTTATGCAAAATCGTTTAGCGATCCTCGAAGGCATTGCTCGTGGCGAGCGAGCTCTAGCGGATGGCAAAGTGGTTAGCCATCAAGATGCTAAGGACAGAATGTCAAAATGGTTGAAATAATTTGGACGGAGCCGGCTCTATCCGATCTGAATGACATTGCTGAATACATCGCGCTTGAAAATGTCGTGGCTGCTAAACAACTGGTGCAAACCGTTTTTACAAAAGTTGAACGTTTGGTTGATTTTCCAGAGCCTGGACGCGTCCCACCAGAACTGGAACACCTCAATTGTCGTGAAGTCGTTGTAAATCCGTGTAATGTTTTCTACAAGTATGATGATGAAAAGGTTCGTATTCTTTTTGTTATGCGTGCGGAGCGAGATTTGCGTCGGTTAATGCTAACGAAACAGTAGGATTGGTAAAAACGGCTAACAACGCGCTCAAGTGGGACACATACATGCAGCGGCTTGCGCCATTATAGCTGCATGTATGTGCCAAAAGGAATTTGAATGCACAAGAATAATCAACTAATAATCGCTGGCAGTTTAAGCATCTTGGCTGCACTACTTCATATAAGTTGTATTATCGGCGGTCCTGATTGGTATCTCTTTTTTGGTGCTGGTCAACGCATGGCTCAACTCGCAGCTCAGGGTGACCCGTACCCCACAATTGCAACTTTAGTAATTGCCTCAATTCTTACGGGCTGGGGCTTATACGCTTTTTCTGGTGCAGGCATCATCATCAAATTACCTCTACTAAAAACCTGTTTAGCTTTAATCACAGCCATCTATTTTTTGCGTGGTATCGCAGGCTTAATTGGCCCCTTTCTGACTTCAGACCCTGTGGTACATCAGAATTCAATAACCTTTTGGTTAGTAAGCTCATTTATATGCTGTATTTATGGTATGTTTTATTTATTGGGCACAGTAAAGTTATGGCGGCAGTAGAAAGTACGCTGGCACATAACAAAAATTAAGCTCGCACGCTACGCGGCCTGTAACGCAAACAAGTAGGCTGGCTCACTTCGTTAGACTTTTAGCCCACATGCCTGCGCCCCTTATTTAAAAGTCTATATACCTAAAAGGATTTGACTAAATGAAGTACCTCATATTATCTGTTTTTTCACTTTCCATTGTTGGCTGTGGCACAATCAATACGCCTAATGACGGTGTCGATGCAATCTACAACACCACTTCGGCAGTGATGAAAGGTGAGAACAGTAACTGCTCGACGGGACATATTGAAGATAGGAAGAAGTGTAAGAGTCGTTCGCAAGAAAAGACAAATGCTATTTCAGAGTCAATCAAAAAGCACCGTCGCGACAGCGGCGTCTAACAAGGAAAATTTTTATTTCATAAGCTTTCATTAATATACGCTATGCTCTTTTTACTGTCAGCTTCCACAACAGGAAAGCTGTATTACACGCAAGAATCTGGGAAACGAGTTTTAGATTGCGATGTAGAGTTACGCCTTAAAGGTGCTTTGTTTATAAGCCAATAATCGTTGACGGTAAGAAAAACTAGCATGACAATGGACACGCAGGTTTTGGCCAAGTACTTACAATTGCAGGCGCTGCAACGAAAGTTTTTGTGACCTTGCACTGACTGGAAACACGGGCGATACGAATAGCAGCCCATTTTATGTAATGCCAATTCAAAGCTTTAAAAATAATAGAAAAAGCGCGTTTGTATGAAAATTAAAATTAACGTTGTTGATGCATTTACCAGTGTAAGATTCAAAGGTAACCCTGCCGCTGTTGTTATCACTGGCAAATGGCTCAGTAATGAAAAAATGCAGGAAATTGCTGCCGAGAATAACCTGTCTGAAACCGCATTCTTGGTTGAAGACGATACCGGCGTATTTACTGTCCGCTGGTTTTCACCCATGACAGAAATCGACTTTTGTGGGCACGCAACGTTGGCTTCTGCCTATGTGATTTTTAGCGAAAATTATCAGCTATCACATATTTCACTTTTCGCAGAGTCAGTAGGAATGATGAAAATCGTAAAAAAAGACGATGGATTCATTCAGATGGACTTTCCTAACAGAATGCCTAGCCCTGTTAGCGAAGTACCTGAAGCGTTACTGCAAGGGCTTTCTATCAAGCCCAAAAGCGTTTTAAAAAATAACCAAGCTTATTTTGCGGTTTATTCAGACGAAGACGATGTTTTAAGCGTAATTCAAGACAGCGAACAACTAAAAACACTCGCGCCTTATGATGTGGTAGTAACAGCGCCTGGCTCACAATTTGATTTTGTGTCGCGTTATTTCTGGCCTGCAAATGGTGGTGATGAAGACCCTGTCACAGGCTCTATCCACACCGGTCTCGCGCCCTATTGGGCAAAAGTATTTGGAAGGTCAAAACTTATGGCTTATCAAGCTTCTAAACGAGGTGGTACAGTCAAATGTGAAGTGACAGGCGAACGTGTGCTTATTTCTGGTCAAGCAGTGTCTTATCTTGAAGGTTACATCACAATTTAATGATTGATGTTTACTATGGAAAGAATGAATACAAAACGGAAGGTTTAAAACCTTCCGTTTTTCCACTATTGCGACAAATTGCCGCACTACTTTTTTAATACTAGTGGGTCATTGCGGGTCATTAGCGCCCTACTGCAATACCTTCCCTACGAGGGTCAGCACCGCCAATTAGTTTGCCTGATTTAAACTGAATTCCGTGAAGACCGCTGTTTAAATCCACCACTTTTACGTTATGACCAAGTGCCTTTAATGGCGCTTCAAGCTCAGCTATAGGTGTGCCCTTCTCTAACGCCGTATAATCGTTTCTATTGGTGATTTTAGGCAGGTTTATCGCTTGCTGAATGTCTAAACCGAAGTCCAAAACACCAATTAGCGTTTGCGCGACATAGCTTACAATTCTCGAGCCACCCGGTGAGCCTACAACCACTTCTAAGTTACCTTCTTTGTCGAACACCATTGTGGGGCTCATAGCACTTCTAGGTCTCTTACCAGGCTCTGCGCGGTTAGGGACAGGGAATCTATTTTTCGTTGGAGAGAACGAGAAGTCGGTGAGCTGATTGTTTAGCAAAAAGCCTTCTACCATAATCCCAGAGCCAAACATGAATTCAATGCTTGTGGTCATGGATACTGCATTGCCTTCTTTATCTACGATTGAAACGTGCGAGGTGTTAGGCAACTCCATTGAGGTGCCAAGCGCTACGTTTGCGTCAGCGTATGGATTACCGGCGCGCTTGCGACGCCATTCTTTATCAACACTAATGCTTTCTGCACGGCGCTCAAGGTAAGCCGTATTGATCATGGCAGCAAATGGCAAATTGGTGAAATCGCTATCCGCTATAAACTTTTCACGGTCGGCATACGAAAGTGCGCTTGCCTGCGTGTACAAATTCGCAAATTCGACTGAATCGGGCGCATACTGGCTAAGATCAAAGCCTTCTAACATTTTCAAAATTTGATACACGTTCACGCCGCCCGAACTCGGCGGTGCCATCCCGCAGATACGTTTTTCGTGATAAAGGCCACAAACAGGTTCACGTTTTACCGGCTCATAATTTGCTAAATCTTCTAACGTCATTTGACCCGGGTTAATCTCAGCGTTATTGACCGCTTTAACAATTTTTTCAGCCACTTCGCCTTTCAACAAGTAATCGCTTCCCTTTTCAGCAATGCCTTTAAGGGTTTTAGCGAGTTTCTTATTTTTCTTTACTGTGCCTTCTTTTAAAGGAAGGCCTGCTGGAAAGAAATAGGTCGAACTCGCTGGAAAGGCCTTTAGCCCTGGGTGATAATCTAGCGCAACCAGTTTGGCTAAGCGAGGCGAAACCTTAAAGCCGTCTTCTGCTGTTTTGATTGTATCGTCAAACAGCGTATTCCAAGGCAGCTTGCCGAACTCTTTTTGTGCCATTTCTAGCGCTTTAACTGCACCAGGCACGCCTACTGACTTGCCGCCTACTACAGCGTCTATCCAACGCATTGGTTTGTTCCCTTGGATAAACCAATGAGAATTTACTGCTTTTGGTGCCGTTTCACGCCCGTCAAAGGTATGAAGTACTTTGTTCTTGTTATCCCAATAGAGGATAAACGCACCACCGCCAATACCCGATGATTGCGGCTCAACTAAAGAAAGCATAGATTGAACGGCCACGGCCGCGTCAATGGCGCTTCCCCCCTTTTCTAAAATATTCTTTCCCGCCCAAGACGCATAGGGATTTGCCGCCACAACCATATAGTCTTTGGCTTCAAACGCCTGTTTCTCGACGTATCCAGTTGCCGCTTCTGGCTCACCCACTTCGCGAGCTTGTTTAGCGTTCGCACCAAAAATAAAACAACTAGATAATGCTAGGGTTACTACTGAAGCTCTGAACAAAGCACTGCGTCTCAAAATAATACTTCCTCTTATTTAAACTTTTCGGGGTTAATGGGGCGTTTTTTAAGAAACGCATCAAACGCTTCTTGGGCTGCGGTAGTACCCAACGCTTCTAAAAATATATCAAACTCTTCGTTCATTTGTTGGTTTGTTCGCTCCCCGTCACCTTTTAACAGCGCTTTTGTTTGTTTAAGCGAAAATGAAGGCTTGGCAACGAGTTTTTCTACCGTGGTTTGAACCGCTTGATCTATTTCCTGCGCGTCGACAATCTTAGTCAGAATACCAAATTGATAGGCATCGGCAGTGGTAAAGGGTTCGCCCAGCATAAGCCACTCTGCCGCTTTGATATGACCTGCAACCTTAGGCAAAAGATAACTTGATGCATACTCAGGAACAAGCCCTAAGTTGATGAACGGTAGAACAAATCGGGTATCTGGGGTGGCGTATACAAAATCACAATGAAGTAAAAGGGTTGTACCTATTCCCACGGCTAACCCATGAACTTGCGCAATAACAGGTAAATTACATGCTGTGAGCGCACGCATAAAAGCAGCGGTTTCTGGTACTTGAGCGTGATCCTGCTGCTGTGCAAAGTCGCTGATGTCGTTGCCGGCGGTAAAACAATCCCCCGCCCCCTTAATAACAACAACTTTAGTAATACCGTCGTTTTTTATTCCTAAAATGGCGTTCGCCATGTCTTGGTACATATCGCGGGTTAGTGCATTTTTCTTTTCTGGTCGATTGAGGGTTATGGTGAGGCACTGCTGTTTTATTTCGGTAATGATGTGAGACATAATTACTCCTTTACTGTCGTCTTCGTTATTTTTAGGCGTACTTCAGTTTTCACCCTGTGGGCAATTTCTGTATCATAACCAGCAAATTCGAAATTCAAAAATAACTAACACTGATGAATTCACTGCCGTTTTCGCTTAAGTATAGTGCTGGCCCCTTACTTATTGCGCTATGTTCTCTTATCGCGTTTTTCTTTGAACCCTTATCGGGCAATTATTTAGCTTACGACCGCTTCGCCATTCAGGGTTTAGAAACGTGGCGAATAGTGAGTGGCAACATCGTTCACACTAATGGCTACCACCTGCTTTTAAATATAGCGGGTCTAGCACTGTTGTGGGCGTTACACGGCGAACATTATCGCGTTGGTTTGTTCTTGAAAGTCTTTGTGTGGTGCTGCTTAGGCACCAGTGTTGGGCTTTACTTTTTTTCACCAGACCTTATTTGGTATGCGGGGCTTTCTGGCGCACTTCACGGCATTTTTGCATGGGGCGCCTGTGTTGATATTAAGGAAAAGATGAAGTCGGGTTGGTTACTACTTATTGGGTTAGCGATTAAAGTGGGATACGAACAAATAGACGGTAGTAGCGAACAAGTCGCTAACCTTATTGATGCTAAAGTTGCTGTCGATGCGCATTTATTCGGAGCCCTTACGGGTATCACCATCTTTTTGCTGATGTTTATTACCGCAAAGCGTATATAGGTTGTTTTGCATGGTAGCGCTATTCATACGCGCTGCTGCCTTCAATAACATGCTATAAGCAGTCAAAGAAAAATATCACACAAGAAAAAGGCCCGAACTCTTTTGAATTTGGGCCTTTTTATATTGATTGTGCGATAACAAACCCCGTACTTTTAAACACGGGGGAGATCGCTCGTTAAGCGCTGTTTATAAGTTTTCTTCGAAAAGTTTATAGATACGGCGATATTCGTCTAACCATGAACTTGGCTGTATAAAGCCGTGGGGTTCAACTGGGTAAATAGCAGTTTCAAAATCTTCTTTTTCAAGCTCTATAAGACGCTGCACAAGTCGCACGGTATCCAAAAAGAATACATTATCATCCACCATAGGCGCATTGATAAGCAGCGGTTTTTCTAACCCCTCTGCGAAATAGATGGGTGAGCTGCGCTCATAGGCGATGGGGTCGATGTCAGGCGTATTTAGAATATTTGCTGTATAAGGCGTATTGTAATGCGCCCAGTCGGTTACCGGGCGAAGCGCCGCGCCTGCCGCAAACAGATCTGGTGCGGTAAACATAGACATAAAGGTCAAGAAGCCTCCGTATGAACCGCCGTATGTGCCAATACGCTCACGATCTACATTTGCATTCTCTACAAGCCAGTTAACACCGTCACGCAAATCTTGCACTTCTGGCGTCCCCATTTGGCGATAAATAGCCGTGCGCCAATCTCGCCCGTACCCAGCACTGGCGCGATAATCCATATCAAGTACCACATAGCCTTGTTGAACAAGCATGCTATGAAACATGTATTCCCTGAAGTAACCCGACCACCCCATGTGGGCGTTCTGCAAATAGCCCGCACCGTGGTTAAACACCACCGCTTTATTAGGTGCTGACGTGTCGTAGTTTTCTGGTAAATAAACACGAGCGTAAATAGGTGCCTCGGTATGCGATGACTCAATAGCGACGATGTTAGGCACTGCCCATGGTAGCGCGTTAAAATCGGCGCTAGTGCTTTGTGTAATTTGTTTTGCCGCAGAAGTTTCATTAGCCGGCTTGATATAAAGCTCTTGTGGCTTATTTACTTTACTGTGACTCAATAGCAAGTTTTTACCATCAGGACTAAGCGAGTAATCCGTCATACCATTTAAATCGGTCATGGTATCGATAGTGTTGTCGGTTAAGTCAGCGCGATAGACTTCGTAAAGCCCTGGGTGCTCCATATTCGCTTTGAAGTAAATGTAGTTGTCGTCATGAGAAAGTGTTAAGTCATCCACAATAAAGCGCCCGCTAGTTAGCGCAATTGGCGCTTCGTCAGGCTTTTGTATGTATAAATGCGAGAAGCCTGTATGTTCAGACTGGTAGTACAATGTCTCGCTATTATTCATCCAACCAAATGCATTAAAACGATAGTTGATCCATGCATCGTCATGTAGCCTATGTTGGTTTTCTAGCGTTTTATTCGCCAAATCGATGGTGGCTATCCAGCGGTCTTTGTTGTCCCACGCTTCAAGCATTACCGCGACAGCGTTTCCGTTTTTGTGCCAGCGAATTGAAGGCTTGGTCCAGTACCAACTCTGTAGCAGCGTAATGTCCCGTGGTAAGCGATTCACTTCATACGATTCGCCCTTTGCTTCGGCATTTTCCGCTTTTACATTAGCCAGAACATCATCGTTATAGCCCGGCAAGTTGAAGTATTTAAGTTCGTTTTTCTCACCTGTTTTTAAATTGAGAAGCCATAATACGTGATTCACCGGCTCAGCATCGGCAACCCGCTGGCGTACTGGCTTAGCAGCAATACGACTGTCTTCCTGAATGTAGTGCGGCATGATGTCGGTATCATCGCGCCTAGGCTTGCTTTCAGTTGTTGCAACCACCGCATAATTTCCCGCAGGAGATACGCTGATCCCAGCTAGCCTATGAGACTTGTCAAAGTAAAAAGGCGTTGGCGCTACGCTCTTGTTTTCGTTGGCAAGCGCTTTGTGGGCCTTATCTTTATCTTGTCTATTTTTACGCTGTAGTTTTATATATTCCACCAGCGATTGCTGCTGCTTGGCGATATAGTCCTTCGCTGGTTCAACGGCTTCAGGCGCATCTTTAAACGCCCAACTTAGTAACTCTTCACGTGTGCCATTAGACAGGTCGATAGCTATGAACTTGTTGCCACTCAGGGCCATCAACCGACCATCGGTCATAAACGAAAGCGTAGAGAGTGCGTTCCCTCCTCGTGCCAAATGCACCGTTTCACCGTTAGTGAACTGAACATACACACTATCTTCAAACGAGTACGCAATAACCCCATCATCTCGCACTACTCGTTCGTCAAAACGGTACTTATGTAAATCTGATAAAGGCGCTTTAACCGCACGTGCTGGATTTGAAAGCTCTGCAATATAAACATCTTTTAATGCGCTGTTTTGCTTTTCTCTTTCAAAAACTATTTTACCGCCATCTACCGACCAGCCCATTGATGTCGGCAATGCACCAATCCACTGCGGATCTGACATTATCTGTTTAAGCGTGATTTCACCGGTTTCCGCGTCACTTTGCGATGCAACATCAGGGGTGACTGTTTGCTGTACCGTAGCGGCTGGAAGTGAAGGGAAAGCCGCCTTAGCTGCTATATCGTTAGTTGTGCTGGCGCATCCGCCTAGCGCGAAAGCCACGCTGGCTGCGATGACTAAAGAAGAATATTTTTTCATTATTTTAAGTCGTTGTTATGTAAAAAGCGTTAACATTATACGCAGAGTAACCTTGATTGCTCTAACGTTCATCGTTAGTGGTAGTGAACCAAACGTAAACCAATCCCGTTAATGGTTTGGACAAATAACAACGACTAAAATAACAAACATTGATATGAGAGGTAAAACCCTATGAAGATTAAAGGTTATGCGGCTGCCCTACTTTCACTTAGTTTATTCACATCTTTGAGCTACGCGAACGAGTGCCCTAGCGTACTTAAATTTATGAAGCGTAAACTCAATTCTCAAGAAACCGTAAACTTGTGTGACGAGTACGCAGGAAAAACCTTGTTGGTCGTTAACACTGCGAGTTATTGTGGTTACACGCCCCAGTTTGAAGGTTTAGAAGCACTTTACCGCAACTACAAAGACAAAGATTTTGCCGTGTTGGGTTTTCCTTCTCACGATTTTAATCAAGAAGATAGCGACGAAGGTAAAACTGCTGAATTGTGTGAACTAACCTATGGCGTTAAGTTCCCGATGTTTGAGCCGATTTCTGTTAAAGGTGACGATGCCGACCCTATGTACCGTATGCTTAAAAACGCGACAGGCAAAGCCCCATCTTGGAATTTCAACAAGTACCTTATTGATAGTTCAGGGAAACAAATTACCCACTACCCTAGTTCAACTAAGCCCACAGATGCAGCGTTTATTGCAGATATAGAAGCCTTGCTTAAAAGCGAATAGTCGTTAGTTTATTCACTGCGTAAACAGAGTGGGTAACAAAACCGAATAATATATCGCCCATATCGAGTAGGGTGAGGCTTGCGCCTCATCCCTCTCACAGAACCGTACGTACGGGCCTCGTATACGGCTCCTGCATACTTCATATCACTTGCTAAGTGA
>VAOV01022277.1_pt1 | contig 11686 bp, 10 predicted proteins | sample 3393941 | NCBI WGS metagenome assembly VAOV01 (sample SAMN08290427, study PRJNA428436) | hydrothermal vent metagenome | isolation source: Deep-sea hydrothermal vent chimney | place: Indian Ocean: Southwest Indian Ridge | depth 2398 m m
GGATACCCGCTTTTTCCAGGTCACACACTTCGTCGCGCAGCGCCAGGGCGATCTGGCGGCAGGTGGTGGCGCGGGGCTGGTCGTCACGCACGAACGACCACTGCAAGATCGTCACCGGCCCGGTGAGCATGCCTTTCATCGGCTTTTCGGTCAGCGATTGAGCGTACTCGCTCCAGCGTACGGTCATCGGTGCAGGGCGCGTCACGTCGCCAAAGATGATCGGTGGCTTCACACAGCGGGAGCCGTAGCTCTGCACCCAGCCAAAGCGGGTAAACGCAAAACCGCCGAGCTGCTCGCCAAAGTACTCCACCATGTCGTTCCGTTCGGCTTCGCCGTGCACCAGTACATCCAAGCCAAGCGCTTCCTGGCGTTCCACCGCGTAGGCGATCTCTTCGCGCATCCGCGCTTCGTAGTTCGTCTGACTGAGTTCCCCCGCTTTGAACGCCCGACGAGCGGCACGAATGGCATCCGTCTGCGGGAACGAGCCAATCGTGGTGGTGGGAAACAGCGGCAGTGCCAGCAGCCTGCGCTGGGCCTGCACACGCTGTGCATAGGGCGACTGACGCTGGCTGTCTTGTGACGTGACGGCGGCCAAACGCCCGCTCACAGCGGGTTGGTGGATACGCGTCGATTCCCGGCGCGCATCCAAGGCGCGGGTTGCCTCGCTCAAACGCTGCTCGTCTTCCGGCGTGGCGCGGTTATCAATCAGTCGCGCCAGCGTGACCACTTCATCCAGCTTCTGGCGAGCAAACGCCAGCCAGTTCACCAGCTCAGCGTCCAGCTCGGTCTCTTGACGCAGGTCGACCGGCACGTGAAGCAGCGAGCAGCTAGGCGCGAGCCACAGCCGCTGGCCCAACCGCACTTTCAGCGGCAGCAGGCGCTCACGCAGTGCTGCCAAATCGGCCCGCCAGATATTTCGGCCATCCACTAAACCTACCGAGAGCACCTGGTGCAGGCTTAACCGATCAATCACGCTCTCCACCTGCTCAGGAGCACGCACGGCATCAATATGTAGGCCCTCTACCGGTAGCCGCGTGGTGAGCGAAAGATTATCGCCCAGCGCGCCGAAGTAAGTGGCCACCAGCAGCTTCAGCGGGGCCGACTGCAGGCGATGGTAAGCACGCTCGTAGGCCTGCTGCCAGGCCAGTGGCAAATCCTGTACCAGCGCAGGCTCGTCTAGCTGCACCCACTCAATACCCTGAGTCGCTAGGCGGGAAAGCGTCTCGCTGTAAACATCCAGTACGCTATCAAGAAGCTCAAGACGGTCAAACTCACTGCCCTTGGTTTTGCCTAGCCATAGCCATGTCAGCGGCCCGGTCAGCGTTACTTTAGGCGTAAAGCCCGCTTTTAGAGCTTCATCTACCTCGTCAAACAGCCGCGTAGAGGCTAAGGTAAATGTCTGCCCTGGATGAAGCTCAGGCACTAGGTAGTGGTAATTGGTATCAAAATATTTAGTCATCTCGCAGGCGGCCGCCGGGGTACCGCTTGGCGCGCGGCCACGGGCCATGCGAAAGGCGGTGTCCAGGTCGACGTGGCCTGCGTTTACCTCGTCTTGGGCTTGAAAGCGGCTAGGCACCGCGCCCAGCATTACGGAAACGTTTAGCACTTGGTCATAAAATGCGAAATCACCCACGCTGACCATATCCAAGCCCGCGGCTTGCTGGGTTTGCCAGTGGGCAAGCCGTAGCGCTTGGCCAGCGGCTTCTAGTTCGTCACGGCTAACGTCGCCCTTCCAGTAAGCTTCAGTGACTTTTTTCAGTTCGCGCTGAGCGCCAATGCGGGGATAGCCGAGAATATGAGAAACTGTCATGATGATTCCTTCCAACGTGAATGATTTCACACAGTTTGAGTGCCGCATAAACGTGAATCAAACTAAAGATTTTAATATCAAACATGAAAAACACTCACAATGATTGAATTACGCCATTTGCGCACGCTGCTGGCCCTACGCGAAACTGGCTCGCTGGTAGAAGCCGCTGAGCGGGTGCACTTAACGCAGTCGGCCCTCTCACACCAATTGAAAGATCTAGAAAGTCGCGTGGATAGCGCGCTGTTTGTGCGCAAGACCCGTCCGGTAGAATTCACGCGGGCAGGGCTTCGGCTACTGGCGCTGGCCGATGAGATTTTGCCGGAAGTTCGCAAAGCGGAGCGGGACCTGGCCCGATTAGCGGGCACCGAGCAGGGGCGGCTCCACATGGCCATCGAGTGCCATAGCTGCTTTCAGTGGCTCATGCCCACGGTGGATTACTTCCGCGACCACTGGCCGGAAGTGGAGATCGATATTCCCAGCGGGCACCATTTCGACCCGCTGCCTGCCTTGGCCCGTGAGCAGCTGGATTTAGTCATTACCGCCGACCCTCAGCCGCTGGAAGGCGTTCACTACGTGCCGCTGTTTCGCTATGAGGGGCTGCTAGCGGTTGCCCGGCAACACAGCTTTGCGGGCCAACCCTATATTGAGCCTAGCGCGCTGGCCGAGGAGACACTGATCACCTACCCAGTGGAGCAGTCGCGCCTGGATGTCTTCACCCAATTTTTGGCCCCAGCCAACGTGCGCCCTAAAGAGATTCGCACCGCAGAGCTGACGATTATGATGATGCAGCTGGTGGCCAGTGGCCGCGGCGTATGTGCGCTGCCCAACTGGGCGCTCACGGAGTATTTAGAGCGCGACTACGTCAGCGCGGTGAAGCTAGGCGAGCACGGCATCTGGAGCACGCTCTATGCCGCTATTCGTGAGGAGTCGGCGGAAGCGCCGTGGATGCAGGACTTTTTGCGTACCGCCAAGGAGACCTCCTTTGCGGTGCTGTCAGGAATTAAACCGGCGAATCGCGACGAGGAATCAGCAGCGTAAAGCGTGCGCCGCCCAGCGCAGGGCTGCTATCTACGGTGACGCTACCACCGTGGCCTGCCATGATTTTTTGCACAATCGAGAGACCAAGGCCGTAGCCACCAGAACTGCGGGCGCGGCTATCGTCCAGGCGCGCAAAGGGTTTGAAGATATCGGCTCGGGCATCGAAGGGAATGCCTGGGCCGTCATCTTCTACATCTATACGCACTAAGCACGGCTCATCCCACAGGCGAATCACCACTTGAGATTTGCCGTAGCGGCAAGCATTGCCCACTAGGTTTTGTAGTGCCCGCTGCAGGTAGCGCGGCTCTGCCAACAGCTCAATATCAGGCCCCGGCGCCAGGGTTAAGGTCTGCCCGCTGTGCAGCGGTGCTAGCGTATCAATCACCCGCTCCGCCATAGACCGGCACTCCACCAACGCCATTTCCAGCTCTGCGCCATTGACCGTTTCGCCACCTAGGCGCGCATAGGTCAAAATTTCGTCCACTAACTCATCCAATTCAGCAATATCTGCATCAATACCCTGGAGCTGACGCTGAATGGCGGGTTGATCGGTCATGTCCTCGACCATCTGCACCGCAAAGCGGATGCGTGCCACCGGAGTGCGTAGCTCGTGGGAGACAGCGCGAATCATCTCTTGCTGACCACGCAGTAGGCTCTGCACTTGGTTCGCCATGCCATTAAAGGCCATCCCCAAGCGCCCCAGAAAGTCGCCGCTTTCCACTTTGACGCGGGTTTCCAACCGGCCACTGGCAATACGGGTTGCCGCCAGCTCGAGCCGCGCCATGCGCGACTCGATGCTGCGCATAATCAGATAAATGATCAGGCTTAGCACGACCATCAGCGCCACGAGCAGCGGCAAGTGCAAATTGAGCGGCAACGTATCGCCTCGGGAAATAGGCCCAGCCTGAAGCCACTGGTCGGCCTCTCCCGAGGCGTTAGGCAATTGATAAAGTAGCGTAATCGATAGCTTGTCTGTCACTAGCCGGGTTATCACACCCCCGAGCGTTAGCTGAAACTGCTGTTCGGTGGTCAAGTCATCGGGAAGTGCGTTGAGCAGGCTCAACGGCCAACTGCCGGGGCGTAGCTCGGCCAGCGCCGCTAGCCGCTCTTCCTCTGGCATGGCGGCCAGCCATTCCCCCAACAACACCATGCTGCCCTGCCACTGGCGCTCGCTCCAAGCATCAAACGTGGCTTCCAGCACCCATAGCTCCCCGCTGGTGTTAGCCGTGGGCAGCCGCTGGCGCAGTTGCCAAGGCTCTTCTGCCACTAACACCGCGCCCCGCTCAATTCGCGACCGCTCGAAATAGCCTAACTGGGCGTCGTTCATGTCGCGCAGCACCAGCTGCATGCCTAGCTGCTCGGAAAAATCGCCTAACAGCGTTTCACGCTCATCTATGGGCACGCTGGCAAGCTGCTGTGTCATTAATGACATAGGCAGCGCGGCGAGCTGTTCGCGATAATCTTCCCGGCGCACCTGCTCTATAAAAGAACGCCCCCCTAGCGCAATAAAAAACACCACGCACAGCGCTAGGCCCAGCAGTAGGTAGAAGCGTAAAAACGAGCCGTGGCTAAGCACTCGCCGCATTAGGCGACCTCTCTTGTTTAACTGTCTTTAACAAACAGATAGCCTTTACTGCGCACGGTTTTAATGCGGTGCGGCTGGTTAGGGTCGTCGCCAATTTTTGGGCGAATACGCGATACGCGCACATCAATAGAGCGGTCTTGGCCGTCGTATTTAATGCCTCGCAAGTCGCTGAAAATCTCTTCGCGGGTCAGCACACGGCCAGCATTACGCGCTAGCAGCCACAGCAGGTCGAATTCTGCGCTGGTCAGGTCGATACGCTCACCGGAGAGCCAGGCTTCCCGCGTGGCGTTATCAATCTCCAGGTTCTCAAACTTAAGGCGCATTTCACCATCGGGGGCTGGCGCATCCGCGCGACGCAGAAGCGCACGCATACGGGCTAGCAGCACGCGGGGCTGCACCGGTTTGGGCACATAGTCATCCGCGCCCATTTCTAGCCCGAGCACTTGATCAAGGTCATCGGTGCGGGCAGTCAGCATCATGATGGGGCCAGCAAAGTTGGGCCGCACGCGGCGGCAAATGGCCAAACCATCTTCACCGGGTAGCATCAGATCCAAAATCACTAGATCCGGCTGCAGCGTTAAAATACGATCTACGCCTTTGGCACCATCCGCTTCTAGCGTCACCTGAAAGCCGTTTGCTTCCAGATAATCGCGGGTGAGCTCGGCCAAGCGCTGATCATCTTCAATAATCAGCACATGATCCTGGTCAGGGTAGTCGGGAGTTACCGATTCCTGCGCCCCAAGTGCTTGAAACTGCTGTTCCAAATGATCTACCATCCTTTTTCTTCACTCCGCTTAGGCAGTTTGTATTATCACCCGCTCACCCTGTGCAAAAGCAGGTTGTGGATAGCTTCCAGGATACCTTAAAACCTTGCAAACGCCTGCCTCTTGATTAACGTTGCGTATGCATCCTAGCTAGAGGGCGTCTTGAGCAACTTGATTCTTCCACCACCAAGCGCTAATGTGAGGTGGCAAACTGTCGACAATCTGACAGGAGGAGATCGCCATGGGAGATGGCAAAGCCAAAAGTGTCATTAAGCGTGTCTATGTACCAACGCAAGTGCGCGACCTGCCCAACGGAGAGAAGTTAAAAATTCCCGGGCACTACAAAGCGCCGCCCAGCGAAAGCAACGATTCGCTCGATTAACGATGCGCATATAAAGAAAAGGCAGGCCTGTCGAGGCCTGCCTTTTTAATACGCCTTCATGTACGCCTTCATGGTTAAGATGGCTATCCCTTGGGGCCGAACAGGAACCAAGCAATCAACCCCACCAGGGGAAACACCAGTAGCGCGATAATCCATAGCAATTTGGCAAGCCCGCTAGCCGAGCTTTTTGCCACTTTAACGATGGCCCATACCACAATGATGAGCCAAATAAGACCGAGCAAACCACCGACTTCAATACCCATAGCAACTCCTTAGCGTGTTGGCATCCATGAGTCTTCAGCTAAGCACATGACTGCAGTGCGCACAAGTCGCCCTAAGGCTCTGGCAAGCGCAGCACCATCTCCCCGCCGCGAATCTCAATCGCTAGCTGGTTTAAAAAGCTCATCCCAAGCAGCACCGTATCGCGCTCCATGCCGGGGCTGATAGAGCCCTGCACGTTGTTCATCTGAATACCGCCCAGCACTACTTCATCTAGCTGAGTCAGATTACCCTCGACACGGCCATTGGCGGTGTTAAACCAAGCACGACGCCCTGGCGCTAAGCTTAGCCTTTTAGCTAGCTCACTAGGCACCGCTACATAAGTGGCGCCTGTATCCAACAAAAACGTCACAGGCTCACCGTTGATCTGACCCGGTGCTTCAAAATGGCCTGCTCGGTTACGCTTTAGTGTTACCGGGCCATTGTCTGGGGAGGTATTCATGATGTTCACGTTAGGGTGCAGCATGTCGTCAAGACCGCCCTGAATCCACCACGTTCCTACCGCCATTAACAGCACCCAAAATAGCAGCATCATCACAATGCCGCCCTGCTGTGGCCTGTGTCTTGCCATTATTCACCTCACGGCATCAAGAACTTTTCCAGGCCACTGCCGCCTCACGGCCACGGCGCTCATTGACGCCTACGCAAATTAGCATCGCTGCAATAAATAGCCCAACACATAAAAGAATAGACGCTTGAAGGCCAATCAGCGTTTGCAACACCCCTAACATGACGATGCCCAGCACCCCCGCCAGTTTGTTTGCCAAGCCCCAGAAGCCAAAAAACTCCGCTGATTTTTCCAGCGGTGAAAAGACACCCACCAGCGCGCGGCTGGCCGACTGGCTAGAGCCTAAACTCAACCCGGCTAAGCAGCCGACCACTAAAAACAAGTGCTGTGCCTGCCACTGCCACCCAAACTGCTGATTGAGCCACTCGGTTAACGCCGGCGTTGCCCAGATCGCGACAATAGCCGCAACCCAGAGAGCAAGTGTCATTTGATAAGTGTGTTTAGCGCCCAGTTTATCTTGTAAAAACCCAAATCCGATGGCTCCCGCAGCAGCGGTGACCTGCACAATAATAAACATGATATTGCGCACGCTCTCATCCCAGCCAATCACCTGGGCCCCGTAGATAAAAGCAAAGGCGATAATGATGTAAACGCCTGCCATCGAAAATAGAAGTGACACTAAGAAAACGCTTAAGTCTTTGAAGTAGCGCAGCTCATGAAAAGTACCCAAAATCCGCTGCTGGGCAATTTGCCGATAAGAAACGCCATGGGGTTTAGGTACACCGCGCTCTTTCAGCCATAAAAAAGTGGGAATCGCCGCCACTAAAAAGAACCCTGCTGCAAAAGGCCCTACCCAGCGAATACGCTCAAAATTGTCAGCCGTTGCCTCTCCTAGCACAATCAGCGTAAACCCTGCGGCCAATAGGCCGCCAATATAGCCCAATGCCCAACCAAAGCCGGAAATTTTACCCAGCGCATCCGGCGGCCCTAACTCTGGCAGAAAAGCGGCAATAAATGACTCTCCCATGGAGTAGGCGTAGTTGGAAAGTACGATCAACACGAGGCCTAGCACTACATAACCAGGTTCAACAAAATAGAGCATGGCCGTGGTCGCCACGGTCACCATGTAGCTGAACAGAAGAAATCTCTTCTTTTCAGCACGGTAATCCATAATGGCACCACATAATGGCGCACTGACCACGACCATTAAATAGCTGATCGCTAAAGCTAAGCTCCATAAAAAGTTCGCTAAGCGGTAGCCATCGTTCCGCTCACCGACAATCACCGTGGTAAATAGCTCACCAAATACCACGGTAATAATGAGGAGCGTGTAGGCTTGATTGGCAAAATCAAACATTGCCCAGCCGAAAATTTCGCGCCGCGTAGCGTAGGGGGACGAGGCAGGCGTAGCAGTTGCAGACGGCATATCAGCACTCGCTTAAAAAGAGTTCTAAGACTATCAGTTAGCCGCATCGCACGGCTATAGACAGCGTTAACAGAATAGAGGTGACAGAAATACAAAGTTACTCTAACTTTGCTAGGTAAAATTAGCAGATAAGGCTTTGCGTACAAAACCTAACTTCCGGATACTTCCCTGGGCACGTTCCTACACCGAAGCAAGGCTACGTGACTATCACTGCGTCTACTCCACTACCCGTACGGCTGAAAGAGAACGGCAGTTTCACTGGGTAGGGCCACTTGTAATTAACGAATGGTCTGCTTTTGGCCTCGCCGAACGGCAGCTTGAGCTGACGCAGCTTAGCGAGTTACACGAATGGAAAGTCGGTAGTTTCCGCGAGGATGCCGTGGGAGATTACGTTGCGAGCAAAGGCATTAACGTGTTGCGAGCGCCCACTGAGCGGGAAAACATGGCACGTTTATCCGCAGGCTTACTTGATGTGATTGTGACGGGGAGGGCCACAGGGGAGTATCTTGCCAAGGAGCTGGAGCTCGCCATTGAGTACTTATTCACCTTTTATTACGCACCGCTTTATCTGTGTACTGCCTGGCAAAGATGCCAATGAGGCGATGAATATTGCCAACTGCCTGCGCCAAGCCATTCTGTCACTGGCTATTCCCCATGCCTACTCCAGCACTCATTCGCACCTAACGGCTAGCATGGGCATTGCCACCACAACACCTGAGCAGCCGCTTAGCCCTGATGACCTGCTCAACAAAGCAGATCAACAGCTCTACCATGCCAAACGACGCGGCAGGAACCGCATCGAGATACACGAACGCCCGGCGTAATCGGGCGTTGTAGGCATCCATCGGCTCTACGTCACAGCGTCACAGCAACCAGTGGGCAATGACCGCTGACAAGCCGACCACCATCGCAGTGACTACCGCAACGGTGACCACCCGATCTAACCAACGGTCGAAGGCAGCCCCTTTTGGCTGCCTTCGCGTTGCCCCGTGACGTCCCTGTCGAGCCATTAGCACGCAGTTTCCATAGGTGCTTCCTCTATCGAAGCCGTTGTTTAGCTATTAATACGCCGATTGACCACGCTGGGCGCACGGCGCAGACGCTCCTCTTCCCCTAACTGCTCCGCCTCAAAGGCATCAGCACCCACGGGGGTCTCACCGTGGCGACGGTAGAGCTGGGTCAGCATCGCTTTACGATCCGCACGCAGCTCGCGTACCAGCACAATCACCATCATATACAGAATAAAGGTAAACGGCAGCGCTGACAGCACGGCCGCTGACTGCAGGCCGGAAAGGCCACCCGCCACGATAAGCGTAAGGCAAATCGCCGCGATCAGCACGCCCCATACCACGCGTTTATAGAGTGGTGGATTGATAGAACCATTATCCGTCATCTGCGCCACAATATACGAAGCGGAGTCTGCTGAGGTCACCAGGAAAATAAAAATTAGCAGCATGGCCAACACGGAGAGCACGCCCGAGAACGGCATCAAATCAAACATCTCAAACAGGGCGACGGTGATGTTTGCTTCGGTGGCCGCAGCCAGGCCTACATCGGTGCCGTTCAGCTCCAGGTTAAGCGCTGCACCACCAAATACGCCGATCCACAAGCACGCCAAAAGCGGCGGCACAAAGAGCACCCCAAATACGTACTCTTTAATAGTGCGCCCGCGAGACACACGTGCCACAAAGGTGCCCACAAAGGGCGACCAGGCAATCACCCAAGCCCAGTAGAAGATGGTCCAGCTACTAGCCCACTGGTTGTCGCTATAGGGTGAAATGCGCAGGCTCATGCCAATAAAATTCTGCAGATAGTCGCCAATGCCTAGCGTAATCGTTTCCAAAATAGCAATGGTCGGGCCGGTGAACAGCACGTAGAGCATCAAACCGATACACAGCGCCATATTTAAGTTAGACAGGCGCTTAATGCCTTTATCCAAACCAGACCAAGTAGATGCCATGTAGGCGCAGAACATCACAAATAGAATGACAAATTGCCAAAACCCATTCTCCGGCAAGCCAAATACCGCGTTAAGACCGCCATTCATTTGTAATACGCCAAGCCCTAGTGATGTCGCCACCCCCATCACGGTAGCCACCACCGCAAAAACATCTAACCAGGAAGCGTAGGGGCGCACATGGGGGTGCTTGGCCGTGACCGACGAGAGCACTGAAGACACCAAACCCGCCTGCCCCTTACGGAACTGAAAGTAAGCAATAATCAAACCCACCACGGAGAATGCCGCCCACTGGTGAATTCCCCAATTAAAATAGCTGTACTGGATGGCGTAGCGTGCAGCCGCTTCGCTCTCTGCCGGGACATCGCCGTAAGGCGGGTTAATGTAGTGCGTCATGGGCTCTGCCATGCCGTAAAACACCAGCCCTACCCCAAAGCCTGCGGCCAATAGCATGCTGATCCATGAGAAAAAGCTGTAGCTGGGCGTACTGTCCTGGGGTCCCAGACGTACTTTGCCGTATTTACTGAGCGCCAGGCCAATCAGGAACACCACAAAGCCAAATACAGAGAAGAGATAGAACCAGCCAAATAGCTCGGTAATCGATGTGAGGGCGGCCTCAGCAGCATTACCAAACGCGACAGGAAACGCGGCCCCCACAATCACTAAGCCGAAAATAATCACTGCCGATGCGATAAACACCGACTTCCCTCCATGATTTGTCATAGCACCACCCTGGTTAATGAAAATACTGGTTAATAAATGCGTGGATTTATAAAAACACGGCTCTTCATTTTAGTGCGCTCAATTAAATCCTAACATCCGAGGCTAGCAATCGCATGTTAAGCGCTTAATACAGAAAAATTAGCACCAACTGATATATTAGTTTCAACTCTCAAAAAGAAGCAGTGAACTTGCTCGCTCCGCTATGTTCCAATAGTGGCAAACGAACGATGGAGGCTTTCATGCCACAGATGAATCGCGACCAACGCAATGCCGCTTGGCAAGCTGCTAACCAGTGGCGCGCCCGTGCTGCACAAACGCAGCCAAATGGGCTAATGGGCAGCTTGAAACTGCTGTTGACGTGGCTAGCGTTTGGCGCACTGATGATTGTTGGCGTTGTGCTGGGGCTATTTTTCCTGCTGATTGGCTGGGCGATGATGCCGTTTGTGCGCCATAAGATGAAAAAGCGTATGGAGCAGATGCGTGCCGATCACGCTCAAGACATTGGCGGCGGCTACGCTGGCGATCAGCCATCTAGGCAGCACGATGCTCTGGAAGGTAGCTACGAAGTAAAAGACGAGCCTCGCCGTTAGGGCGGCGGCTGGATCCAGGCGAAGGCCGCCGCCAGCGTTAGCGGCATGACGATCAAACTTCCCAAGTTACCGATCAACACCAACGACGCCACCTTATGAGGGGCGAGCTTGTACTGCTCTGCGACCAAGTAATTCAATACCGCTGGCGGCAACGCGGCAAATACTAACAAGGTGGCTGTTTGCAACGGATTCAGCGGCAGCAGCCACATGAGCGGCAGCGCAATCACCAGCCCAGAGAGCGGGCAAAGCACCGCCCCCAGCAGCCCTGTTCGCCAGTCGCTAAAGTCGATTTCCAGCAGGCGCACGCCCAGCGCAAATAGCATTAGCGGAATGCACACACCACCCAGCATATGCATGGCTTCCAGCAGCCAGCCGGGTAACGCTACCCCCCCCACATTAACCAATAGCCCCGCAACGCTTGCAGCCACAATCGGCATACGTAGCATCCGCCACAGCGAAGTACGCGGGTCTAGCATGTAAAGTCCCACCGAAAAGTGCAGCAGCATCCCCACGAAAAACCCCCCCACCGCCGCTGGCAGCGCTTCCGGCCCAAAAGCCAGCACCAGCAGCGGCACCCCCATATTGCCGGAGTTATTGAACATCATTGGCGGCAGGAAGACCTTA
>VAOV01021771.1_pt1 | contig 11509 bp, 9 predicted proteins | sample 3393941 | NCBI WGS metagenome assembly VAOV01 (sample SAMN08290427, study PRJNA428436) | hydrothermal vent metagenome | isolation source: Deep-sea hydrothermal vent chimney | place: Indian Ocean: Southwest Indian Ridge | depth 2398 m m
AATAGAACCGGCCCCTTTTAGGGGCCGGTTTTTTTGTGATGCTTTCTAATGCTCACTGCTGATTCCTGCTATTCCTGCTCGCATTTCGCATCCCTATGTCAGTAAACTGCCAATAACAGGCAGGGCAGCAAACTAATCGAGTTAGAAGGAGAAGTTGGGATGGATGCCATTGTTCATACTTTTTTTGAACAAACACCGGATGCTAATGTTGCCAAAGAGCGAGTCGCCTTTGGTACTTCTGGCCACCGTGGCCGTGCTACCGAGCGCACGTTTAACGCCGCACACATCATCGCGATTACCCAAGCGGTCGTGGATTTTCGCAATGAGGAGGGGTATAAAGGTCCATTGTTTCTTGGGTTGGATACCCATGCGCTTTCACGCCCCGCTTGGGAGTGCGCGCTGCGAGTGCTGGCAGCCAATAAAGTACCAGTATTGGTTGAGAAAGATCATGGCTACACGGCAACTCCCTTGGTGAGCCACGCGATATTGCAGCATAATGCCCAGCAACATCAGGCTGCCAAGGCTGATGGCTTGATTATTACTCCCTCCCATAACCCGCCGGAGGATGGCGGTATTAAATACAATCCCCATCACGGCGGCCCAGCCGATACTGACGTTACCAAGTGGATTGAGCTGCGTGCAAACGCTTACTTACTCCGCCATTTAAGTGATGTTTCGCTGGTACCTTTAGATGAGGCGTTAGCCCACGCTCAGGAGTATGACTTCACTGCTCACTATGTAGCGCAGCTGGGCAAAGTAGTGGATATGGTGGCCATCCAAAACGCCAATTTAACTCTCGGCGCCGACCCTATGGGGGGGGCAGCGCTACCGGTATGGCAGGCGGTGGCTGAGCACTATGGCTTGAATCTTGAAGTCGTGAATACCACCGTAGATGACAGCTTTAGCTTTATGCCACTAGATCACGACGGCAAAATCCGTATGGACTGCTCCAGCGCGGATGCTATGGCTAATTTATTAAAGGTTAAAGACCGTTTTGATATCGCCTTTGGCAACGACCCAGATGCTGACCGACATGGCATTGTGGATGCCAATGGCTTGATGAATCCTAATCACTTCTTGGCAGTGTGTGTAGATTACTTGATTAGCCATCGCCCAGAGTGGAGTGAGTCGTTAAAGATCGGTAAAACGTTGGTCTCCTCGTCGATGATTGATCGCGTAGTCGCTTCCCATAAGCGTGAGCTGTATGAGGTGCCCGTAGGTTTTAAATGGTTTGTGGATGGCTTGCATGAGGGGTGGCTGGCCTTTGGCGGTGAAGAGAGCGCTGGTGCTAGTCTATTAACCCGCGATGGTAAGGCGTGGTCTACTGATAAAGATGGTATTGCGCTGTGCCTTTTGGCAGCTGAAATCATGGCTGTTACGGGTAAAACACCCAGTGAATATTATCAGACCCTGACCGAGCGCTTCGGTAAACCGTTCTACAAGCGCGTGGATACTGCCTGTACGGCTGAAGAGAAAGCCGCATTTAAAAATCTCACTGCTGAAAGCGTGACCGATACAGTTCTGGCTGGAGACCCTATTTCTGCTGTGTTGGTAAAGGCTCCGGGTAATCATGCGGCGATTGGTGGGTTGAAAGTAACCACCGAGAACGGCTGGTTTGCTGCTCGCCCTAGCGGGACAGAGTCGCTCTATAAAGTGTATGCAGAAAGCTTCAAAGGCTCGCACCATTTAGATGAGTTGATTGAAAGTGCCACAGTGTTGCTTTCAGGCATATTGAAAAATTAGTAAACACAGTTGTTATACGTTAAGGCTTGCTGCCCTGCGGTTCGGCATAGCAATTGCATAAAGTTTAGCGTGAATTCGCCCTGTATTTTTCCTTATTCTGGAACGCAACGCTCAGTAAAAGGACGTTAACGATGACCCAAGTACGCAAAGCAATTATCCCTGTTGCTGGTTTTGGCACCCGTCTACTGCCGATTAGCAAAGCAATTCCGAAAGAGATGGTGCCTGTTGTTGACCGGCCCCTCATTCAGCATGTCGTGGAAGAAGCGCTGGCGGCAGGTATCAATGAGATCATTTTGGTCACGCGAGCGGGGAAGTCGGCTATTGAGGATCACTTTGATGCACATTTTGAGTTAGAGCACTCGCTAGCCAGTAAGGGGAAAAATGCGCTGCTGGAAACCCTTTCTGCTATTTCACCTAAAAAGCTAAAAGTCACCAGCGTCCGACAGCCTAATGCGAAAGGCCTAGGGCATGCGATTTACTGTGCTTCGCATCTGCTCGATAAAGAGGAGCCGTTTGCGGTGATTTTGCCGGATGTATTGGTGAAGCCGCAAGTAGGCAACAGCGCGTGTGATTTAGGCAGTATGGTTGAGCGCTGGGAAAAGACCGAAGCAGCGCAAATTATGGTAGAAGCAGTGCCCCAGGAGGATGTATATCGTTACGGTATTGTGGATTGTGACGAACCTGCTGCTGGTGAAAGCGCCGATATGCGTGGTGTGGTCGAAAAGCCAAAGCCAGAAGACGCCCCGTCACGCCTATCAGTGATTGGGCGCTATGTGTTGCCGTATCGCATTATGGAGCTGTTGCGTGACCAACCCCCCGGCGCGGGTAATGAAATCCAACTGACGGATGCAATTGACCGCCTTATGCAAGAGGGTAAAACCGTCCAGGCATTTAGGATGCATGGTCGTACCTTTGACTGCGGACATATTGAAGGTTGGTTGCAAGCCAATACGACGCTGGCTAGAGAAGCAGGTTACGACGTTTGAGCGTTATATCATGCTGCCACTCTGCATAGAGTGGCTATTTAGCTGGCCGTTTTTGCGGCCTCATTGCTTGCTCTGGAGATGGTTGCATGGGGGAGTTATTGGAACAGTTATTGGAACAGGTGTTAACCATTGCTTATGATGCGGGTGATGCCATCATGGCAATTTATGGCAACGAATATAGTGTTGAAATCAAGGAAGATCATAGCCCAGTCACCGAAGCTGATAAGGCTGCACATCATGTTATTGTTGCAGGGCTACAAGCATTAAAAGAGAAGTTGCCTGTACTTTCCGAGGAAGATACTAGCCATTTTGCAGGGGCAGGGGATGATAAGCGGTATTGGCTAGTAGACCCTTTAGATGGAACAAAAGAATTTATTAAGAAAAACAATGAGTTCACCGTCAATATTGCACTCGTAGAGAATGATTCCCCCGTATTGGGTGTCGTCACGGCACCTGCTTTGGGCATTGCTTATGTAGCAGCCAAAGGTAAAGGGTCTTACAAAATTGATCGTCATGGGCATCGTGAGCAATTAAACGTTGCTAATGCTCCTCACCCGCCAGGAGTTTGGCGAGTGGTAAGTAGCCGCTCACATAAAAGTCCCGAATTATGCGGCTGGCTGAAACAGCTGGGCGACCATGAACTTAATCCAGTCGGCAGTTCATTGAAATTTTGTTTGATCGCAGAAGGTGCGGCTGATGTGTATCCCCGCTTTGGGCCTACGTGTCTGTGGGATACCGCCGCCGCTCAAGTGATCATTGAAGAGGCGGGAGGCGTCGTTCAGGCCATGAGTGGCGAGCCACTCCACTATGGAAACCCTGCTGAGATTATTAATCCGTCCTTTGTAGTCTGGGGAAGTGCTCAAAAATGTATATCCGTTTCATGTGATCAAGAACCTCTTCGGCTACCGGAAGGTGCGCTACAAGGGGCTGGCCAATCTGGTGCTGGAGGCACGATGCGAAGGACGCATTGACAGGGCCAGTACGTCTTGAATCTGCCCTGCCAGCCGGATAATCCGGCTGGCAAGGGAAACAGACCACCTTCGCTGGTCAGAAAGCGACCGCTGATGCAGTGAAAGTGCTCTTATGAGCGTTTCAGCCGCTTAGAGACGAATTGATCAGCGGTTCCTTAGGACAGTTACGCAAAGAAACGGTTTAGAAAAAAATAGCTAATTTGATTTGTCTCAATGCGCACATTTCAGTTGTTTTTGATAAGTTATTTCTTTCGAGCCATGATAGCGTCTGAACTCGCGAGCCTCACTCAAGGAAATTAACGAAATAGGGATTTCTGGTGCGCCTAGCCCCCCCGATCCATCGACTGATTACGTTTCGTTCGCTAAAAAGCCGGCTGCTGCTGGGGCTTTCCTGTGCGCTGGCCATTTTGGCGGGGGCCGTGCTGGGCATGGCGTGGCAGGTCGGCAAAATCATGGTGCACGAGACCAATATCGCCCACCTGCGCTATGAAGCCGATTTGCTGGCCGATGAGATTACCCAACAGATCAACCAGCGCATCAACGCACTACAGCGGTTGAACGGGGTCATTGGGCTGTCAGACGATCCCACCTGGTTGAATTACGAGCTGCAGAAGAACGACTCCCTGCTGACTTGGTTCGAAGGTTTGATGGTCAGCGATGAGAACGGCGTGATTTTGAGCGACTGGCCGAGCGTGGTGGGGCGAGTGGGCCTCGAGACCAAAGACCTCGAGTATTTCAAAATAGTGCGCGGTATTCGCCGCCCCTACGTGAGCGAACCCTTCGTGGGCCGGGCTAGCGGTATGCCGCTGGTGCTCATTAGCATTCCCCGCTTGGATGAAAACGGGCGTTTTGCGGGCTTTGTCGGTGGCATCGTCAGTCTCAAGAGCAGTGGACTCTTCGATCGTTTGAGCAGCATTCGTTTGGGTGACAATGGCTATGCGGCCGTTTCGACCGCCTCTGGCAAAATTCTTTACCATCCTGATCACGAGTTGGTGAACGCCGAGATCAGCAACGTCCAATTGAACCCGATGTTAGAGCTTGCGCTGGCGGGTTGGAGAGGGGAAGGGGTTGCCGAACTGTCGAGTGGTCGCGTAGCGCTGCAAGCGTATGCCCAAGTGTGGCCAGCCGATTGGATAGTGGGCCTGTTTTTGCCCACCACTCAAGCACAGTTACCGCTCGCGGGGTTCATTTACAAGCTGCTGGGCATTTGGTTCGTCCTGGCGCTACTCATGATGCCGCTCTTATGGTGGCTGCTGGCTCGCATTCTCAAGCCATTGGACTATCTTGAATCGCAAATTGGTGAAGTGGGTAAGGGCGAGCGCGCGAGTCTCGATCTCGCCACCAGCATGCAGGAGTTGCAGCAAGTCGCGATGACTTTCAACCGCGTAGAGCATGAGCGCCAGCAGTTGGTCGGCCATTTGCAAGAGCGCCAGGCGTTTTTGGATTCCGTATTGAGCGCTACACCCCAGGGCATGTTCGTTGCCAATTTTGGCGGTAAGATCACTTATATGAACCCGGCACTGCTGGAGATGCTGGATATCCCTCCCGATATGCCCATGGAGGTGTGGATGGAGCAGGTGCACCCTGACGACCGAGAAGGGGCGAGGGACATGTGGGTTCACAGCTTGAAAACTGGTAGCGATTTCGTGCGCCAACTACGGTTCGTGCGCAGCGACCATGAAACGCTGTGGCTGGACATTCATGCACGGGTGGTCATGTTGTCTCAAGGGGGGCACTCGCTGGGCTTGGTCGGGGTCGTGAAGGACATCACTGAGCGTCGCCAGCAAGAGGCGTTGCAGCGCTGGGAGGCAGAGCACGACCCGTTGACGGGGTTGCTCAATCGACGTGGATTCGAGCGCCGGTTGGAAGAGGCATTCGCCGACTTCCAGAAGACCAGCACGCCCTCTGCGCTGCTTCTCTTCGATCTGGACCATTTCAAGCCTATCAACGATGAGGGCGGCCACGCGCTGGGAGACGAGATGCTCCGCCGTATCGCTCAAATCGTGGCCTGGGAAGTGCGTGGCAGTGACCATGTGGCGCGCCAAGGGGGAGATGAGTTTGCCGTGCTGCTGCCCAGCTGTACGCTGGGACAGGCCGAACGTATCGCAGAGTCGTTGCGTCAATCGGTGAGTGAGGTGACCGTGACCCATGAGGGCAAAGAGTACAGCGTGACGCTCAGCATCGGCGTGACGACCTTCGATGAATGCGACGAAACGGTGGATGTGGCGATTTCCCGGGCAGATGCGGCCAGTTATGAAGCCAAAGGGGAGGGGCGAGATGCCGTGGTGGTCAAATTGCCCGAACAGTTCGACCCCCTAGAGCTATTCGGTTAAGACGCGTCTGGGAAACTTTCCCGCTGCCAAGTGATCAGCCACTGGGGGAGCACTTCGGCGGTCACGGGGCGCGCGAACCTCTTGGCCGAGAAGACGATACTCTCTACGATCGCACGATCATCTTCGCTCGCCAGCATATCGCGAACGAAGGCTCTATCGACTTTGATCAACTGCACCGGCAGGCGGCGAAAGTACGCCAGCGACGAGTAGCTGGTGCCGAAATCGTCCAGCGCCACGTCGATCCCCAGCCGTTGACAGACTGTCTAGCGAGTCGACAAATCTCAGTCAACGGTAGAGTATAAGAGGATGCTGATTCGACTGAGAGCGCCTTCGTGGACTTACTTGAACTCTTTACACGCACCCTAGACGTTACCCTGCCTGTTTTTGCCATGGTGTTCATCGGGATTGCCTTGAAGCGCCTGGGCTGGATCGATAGTGCCTTCATTTCGACCGCCTCGTCTCTCGTGTTCAAAGCCACACTGCCCACGCTGATCTTTCTCAGCCTAGTCAAAGCTGACTTGAGCGTTGCTCTAGATGTGCCGTTGCTGCTCTTTTTTGCCCTCGCCACGTTGGGCCAGTTTTTGCTGAGTTGGGGTTGGGCGCACCTGCGCGTGCCAAGAGCCGACCGTGGCATTTATGTTCAAGGAGCGTTTCGCGGAAATTGTGGGGTCGTAGGCTTGGCCTTGGCGGCGGGCATGTACGGCAATTATGGGTTATCCGCCGGTAGTTTGCTGCTGGGGGTGGTGATCGTGATGTATAACGCGCTCTCCGTCGTTGCCTTGGCGGCCTATCAGCCCGGCCAAGCGACCGATTGGCGGAGTTTGCTGGGTCATATTATTAAAAATCCGCTGATTCTTTCGGTGTTCGCTGCGCTCCCTTTTACCGCTTTCTCGGTGTCACTGCCCAGCTGGGTGATGACCTCGGGTAATTACTTTGCCTCGCTCACGCTACCGCTCGCGTTGATATGCATCGGCGCAACGCTATCGGTATCCAGCATGCGAGAGGGAAGCCAAGTGGCGCTCAGCGCCAGCAGTATGAAAATGGTGATTTTACCCGTGCTTTCCACATTGGCTGCGTGGCTGATGGGGTTTTCAGGGAATCAGCTCGGCCTACTGTTTCTTTTCTTTGCCAGCCCCACTGCTGCCGCCAGCTTCGTGATGGTCAAAGCGATCAATGGGAACGTGGCCTTGGCCGCTAATATCATCGCCATGACCACGCTCATGGCCAGCGTGACCGTGACACTGGGTATCTTCGCTCTTCGCCTGCTCGGTTGGATATGACCTCTGCCGATGCAAAACCGCGGTTGGCCGGGGCGGATCAAACCGCTATACTATGCGCCCCGTAAGTCCCTGTAGCTCAGTAGGATAGAGCAGCCGCCTCCTAAGCGGCAGGTCGCAGGTTCGACTCCTGCCAGGGACGCCAAACGCCCCCATATCTTCTTCATTTCTAACCACTAGCGCGGCGCGCCTAGCGTTTGCACCCAGTAGTGCGTAAATCGCGAGTCACTATCTTCTGCATGCGCCATGCCCATATCGGTAAAGGCATCGTTCATGAGGTTGCGGCAGTGGCCTGGGCTTTCGATCCAGCTTTTGATGGCTGCGTCGGCGGAGGATGCGGGCGCATGCGTTATCCAGAGCGTTGTCATCCACGCGATCGAACAAAGCGCCCGGGCAGCCGGGCGCTTCATGAACGGCTTATCCACTGAACTTCTCGTTTTCGTCCAAGTTGGGTGTCGCGTCTTTTTTGAGATTGGCTTTGGCGATTTCGTACAGCTGGAACGTTTTGCTCTCTTTGGCTTTCCAGTGCCCACCCATTTCTACTTTTTGCCTGCCACCAATTTCTCCATATACAGCAGATCGTTGATGAGCGTGGCAAGCCGCTGCACGTTGCGCTGGGTGGCAGCTGCGGCGTATTGCGTCAGCCTGGGCGGCGAGCGCCTCACCCGCGAAAGCGCTTTGGGAACGGGGCGTTACTGTCGACTGCCGGATCGAAAACGAGTGGCATTTATATCGAACAGAGCGATTGGATAATGATTAACGCCACCAACGAATAGGCGTTTGAAACGCATCAAACGTGCTATCAACGCAATTTTGAGTGTATAAGGTTAGCGTTAATAAAAAATAGGGTGAGCTGGTGGGTCACGCCAGCTAGGGGATCGGATGGGTACGTTCAACGTCTTGTTGCGCTTTTTATGCGTAGGAATAATGGCTGGCTTGCTGTTGCTGTCCGGTTCTTTGGCCTACGCTAGCGCGCCTGCACCGCTGACCGATTGGGAGTATCGCTGGGGAGATGCTCCTTTAGAAGATGACGCGCCTTGGAGCCCCATCGATTTTCCTTCTAACCCACCGGAGCGCAACGGCCAGAAGTCCGTTTGGTTTAAAACGGTCTTGCCAGAGGGGGAGTGGCGTGACCCAGTGTTGCACATTACCAGCATTAACTTGGTGGGGCAGATCTACCTCGATGGCACGCTGATTTATCAGCATGGCGATATGGAGGAGCCTCGTTTCATCGGTTGGCCGTGGCATTTGGTTCCGCTGCCGGAGAATTCGGCGGGCAAGACGCTGGCGCTGCGTATCTACTCCGATTACACCAGCATCGGGCTGTGGGGCGATGTAGAAATCACCGATCGTATCGATGCGCTGAAGGGGATGCTCCACGCTTCGGTACAGGACCTTGCGGTGAGTGCCTTCAGCCTGCTACTGGCGATGTTGGCAGCGATTTTTGCCATGATTGGGCCTGAGCGTCGGGGCTTTTTCGCCATCGCGCTGTTTGCGTTTTCGTCAGGGTTGATGCTGTTGGCAGAGACCCCCGTTCGGCAGCTGTTGGCAGACGCGCCGCTTACCTGGGACATTTTAAGAGCCGCCAGCTACTTTACACTGCCCATTGCCATAGGCTTGTTGCTGAGCCACTGGTTGGAGGGTGTACCAAAGCGCTGGATGAGACGTTTATGGCAGCTCCATTTGGCGTACCTCGTGGTTTCGATTGGTCTGGTCGCACTTGGCGTGGTGAACTTGGCACTGACGTTCCCCATATTCGATGTGCTGCTGTTGCTCACGCTCCCCCTCATGCTTCTGCTGGCGCTGCTGCGGGTGCGTCGTTTGAATTTGGAGCAGCGGCTGTTCGTCACTAGTTTCCTGATGTTTGCGCCACTTCTGTTGCTGGACATGTTGGTGGCGCACGAGCTGATACCTCGGCGCGACGTGCCACTGAGCTATGGGGCGTTGGGCTTCTCTTTGGCTATCGTGGGGATTTCGCTGTGGCACTACCGTCATTCGCAGCGTCAACTTGCTGTGGCCAACCAGACGCTAGAAGCACAGGTGATGGCGCGGACGGCAGAGCTAGATACCTTGGTCGAGCAGTTCAAGGGGCTCTCGCTTCAGGATGCCCTGACCGGTCTCAATAACCGTCGCCATTTCGACGCCTTGCTACATCAGGAAATGGCGCTCGCGCAGCGTAAGGGAAGCCTGCTTTCGCTGCTGATGATCGATATCGATCATTTCAAGAAAGTGAACGATAACTTTGGCCACGACGCTGGCGATGCCGTTCTGATTGAGGTCGCGGCGCTGTTAAAGAAGCATTTTCGCGGTACGGACGTGGTGTGCCGGTTGGGGGGCGAGGAGTTCGTCGCACTCCTACCGGGTACCGGAGCGGCCGAGGCCCAAACGCGTGCCGAGAAACTGCTGAAGGCACAGAGTAACCAAGCGTTGAGTCACCTTCATCAGCCGCTTGGACGCATTACGCTCTCTTGCGGAATCGCCACGTATCCGGCTCACACCATGGACCCTAAAAGGCTACTGCGCTTGGCCGACACAGCGTTGTACAAAGCTAAGAATAACGGCCGCGACCGTTGTGAAGTATGGGAAGGAGCCGTGTCGTCCAGCGAGCAGTAGCTAGCGGCTATGATGCTCAGCATATACGTAATGGTGAGCGTAAAGAGAAAAAAGCCGTTGGCAGCTGCCAGCGGTGGTGCAAGCCGCCAAAGTGCTGCCCTCCAAACAGTCGTCTGCGGGTGAGTGGGAGCAGTTCTAGTCCTAGCTGTGACCATCGCGCCTTGGACTGCTCAACCATGCTGCCTGGGGTGCGATTTTCCTGACGATAACGGGTAAACTAGCGCCCCTTTAAACTGTGGTGGCTAGAGGCATGCACCCGACCTACGAATTAACCGACGCTGGCGACCGCTACTTTGATGGCTTGGCAGATAAGTTCTCTCGCTCGCTCTACCAAGCACCCCGGGGCGAGCTGCGCCTCGCGATGCTGGATTATCTTCTGCCGCAAATGCTGCACTTACAGGCCCAGCCGGTGCTGGATGTCGGCGGTGGGTTGGGGCAGCTCTCCGGTTGGTTCGCGGCACGCGGTCACACTGTCAGCATGGCAGAGCCTTCCCACGATATGCTGGCCCACGCTAAGGCGTGGCACGCTGAGCAAGAGGCCGCTGCGGTGTGGCCACCGGGGCAGCTTCGCTATGTGGAAGCTCCTCTACAGGCGCTGCCGAGCCAAGCGCCCGGCCCCTGGCCGCTGATCACCTGCCACGCGGTATTGGAGTGGTTGGGCCATCCTGAGCAAGCGCTGCAAACCCTGGCAACGCTGCTGGCGCCTGGTGGTCAACTCAGCCTGATGGTGTTTAACCGCGATGCGCTGCGCTTTTCTAACGTGGTGAAGGGCAACTATCAAAAAGCCTTGAGTGACCAGTTAGAAGGCAAGGGCAAGCGCCAGCGCTTAACGCCGATCTCCCCAGTTACCCATGATGAGATTTGCCAGTGGGTGGGCCAGAACGGCTTACATATCGAGAGCGTTGCGGGCATCCGTATTTTTCAGGATTACGTGCGCCAGGCCCCAGAGAAGGCAAGCGATCAAGCAGCACTGCTAGCGCTTGAAAAGCAGTACTGCCAGCAAGACCCTCATTGGCGCTTAGGCCGCTATTTACTTTATACCGTTACCAAACCTGAGGCTGATGTATGAGTGCACAACTGCCCGCCTGCCAACTGCTTGAACGTTACTATGGGCAGGCCGCCCGGTTATGGCCTGTCGCGCCCCCGGAAGATACATGGCTACTGACCCACTCCACCGCGATGGTGAGCGACAACGTCGCTCTGCGGCAGCAGTGGCAGGCCAGCAGACGCCTAGCCGTTAGCCCTTTCGAGCCGTTCGACTACCTACCCGACGGGCAGGTGGTGCTGTTCTGGCCCAAAGCCCACCAGCTAGGCAAGTGGTGGCTTGAGTGGCTTTGCCACGTGCTGCCTGACAATACGCCGCTCGATATCGTCGGTGAGCACCAAGGGGGCATCAAACGTGTTCCCAAGATACTGGACGAGCTGGGCATGAGCTGTGACAAGCTCGATAACGCCCGCCGCTGCTCGCTGTTTGCCACCCGCACGGTGAAAAGGGAAGCGCCCGATAGTGCCTGGCAAACCTTTGATGCCCTGGATATGCGCTTAGTGAGCCATCCTGGCGTGTTTGGCCATGGCAAAGTCGACGA
>VAOV01019028.1_pt1 | contig 11341 bp, 9 predicted proteins | sample 3393941 | NCBI WGS metagenome assembly VAOV01 (sample SAMN08290427, study PRJNA428436) | hydrothermal vent metagenome | isolation source: Deep-sea hydrothermal vent chimney | place: Indian Ocean: Southwest Indian Ridge | depth 2398 m m
CGCTACTTCCAGGACAAGGACGCCGGAGCCGAAAAGCTGGTGCCGGAAGGCATCGAAGGCCGCGTACCCTACAAGGGCATGATGAGCGCCATCGTTCACCAGCTGATGGGCGGCCTGCGCGCCTCCATGGGTTACACCGGCTGTCGCGACATTCAGGAAATGCGCACCAAGCCCGAGTTCGTACAGATTACCGGCGCTGGCTTTAACGAGTCCCACGTTCACGACGTGCAGATCACCAAAGAAGCCCCCAACTACCGGGTGAGCTAACCAGCGCATTAAGTTACACGGCGGCGGGCATTGCCCCGCCGCTTGCTTTTTAGCCAATGCGGCCCGTTCCGCGTTATAGAGGCTCCGCCATGAGTGACATTCACGCCCATAAGATCCTGATTCTCGACTTTGGCTCCCAGTACACCCAGCTGATCGCCCGCCGGGTACGTGAAATCGGCGTATTCTCTGAAATCCGCGCCTTCGATATCACCGAAGAAGAGATTCGCGAATACAACCCTAACGGCATCATCCTGGCCGGTGGCCCGGAATCCGTCACCGAGCTGGATTCCCCCCGCGCCCCGCAGTGCGTGTTCGAAATGGGCCTGCCGGTATTTGGTATCTGCTACGGCATGCAAACCATGGCCGAGCAGCTGGGCGGCAAGGTAGAAGGCTCTAACCAGCGTGAGTTTGGCTACGCCCAGATTCGCCTGGACGCAGAAAGCGCGCTGTTCAAAGACATCAAAGACCACGTAGACGCCGCCACCGGCAACGCGCTGCTGGATGTATGGATGAGCCACGGCGATAAAGTCGCCAAAGCCCCCGACACCTTCACCGTGACCGCCTCTACCCCGAGCTGTCCGATTGCGGCCATGGCCTGGGAAGAGAAGCAGTTCTACGGCGTACAGTTCCACCCGGAAGTGACCCACACCCTACAGGGCCAGCGGATTCTTGAGCACTTCGTGCTGGATATCTGTAAAGCCGAGAAACTGTGGACCCCTGCCCAAATCATCGAAGACCAAGTACAGCGCGTACGCGAGCAAGTCGGCGACCGCCACGTACTGCTGGGCCTTTCCGGCGGCGTCGACTCTTCCGTTGTGGCTGCGCTGCTGCACAAAGCGATTGGCGACCAGCTCACCTGCGTATTCGTCGATAACGGCCTGCTACGTAAAAACGAAGGCGACCAAGTGATGGAAACCTTCGCCAAGCACATGGGCGTGAAGGTGATCCGCGTGGACGCCGAAGAGCTGTTCCTCAGCAAGCTGGAAGGCGAGAAAGACCCGGAAGCCAAGCGCAAAATCATCGGCAACACCTTTATCGACGTGTTCGATGAAGAAGCCAGCAAAATCGAAGGCGTAGAGTTCCTGGCCCAGGGCACCATCTACCCGGACGTGATCGAATCCGCCGCCTCGAAAACCGGCAAAGCGCACGTGATCAAATCCCACCACAACGTGGGTGGCCTGCCGGAAACCATGAAGCTCAAGCTCGTCGAGCCGCTGCGCGAACTGTTCAAAGACGAAGTGCGCAAACTCGGCCTCGAACTCGGCCTGCCCTACGATATGGTCTACCGTCACCCATTCCCTGGCCCCGGCCTGGGCGTGCGGATTCTCGGCGAAGTGAAGAAAGAGTACGCCGACATTCTGCGCGACGCGGATGCCATCTACATCGAAGAACTGCGCGCCGCCGGTTGGTACGAAAAAACCAGCCAAGCCTTCGCCGTGTTCCTGCCGGTGAAATCCGTAGGCGTGGTTGGCGACGGCCGCCGCTACGAATGGGTCATCGCGCTCCGCGCCGTCGAAACCATCGACTTCATGACCGCCCGCTGGGCGCACCTGCCCTACGAGCTGCTGGAGAAGGTTTCCAACCGGATTATCAACGAGTTGGAAGGCGTTTCGCGGGTGACTTATGATGTGAGCAGTAAGCCGCCTGCTACGATTGAGTGGGAGTAGCCGGCAACGACGGGCACTCTCTGGTAACCGTCTGTCAATGACAGGCGTTCATTCAACCCGGCGCCATTGCCGGGTTGTTTGTTTTTGGACTTTGATTAATTACCTGGAATTACCCGGTTTTTCTATTTGAACCTCAGTGCATCCACCAGCAAGCGAAACAGCGGGGATGATTGACGGCGACTCGGGTAATACAGGTAATAGCCGTCATAGGTGGTAAACCAGTCATTCAACAGACTGACCGGTTTTCCGCTGTGCAGTTCTTCTCTCACCATTGCGGTCGGCGCCCACGCTGGAAAAATGCCCCTGTTACAGAACGTTCAGGAGAGTTTTTGGAACCGGGTGTCAGCCGCTCGAAACCGGAGTAGCCGACAAATTCCGCAATATGCCGCATTGCTCGACTGTCCGACGGTTTGAACAGCTGCGGCGCAGCATTCTCAGTTGCTCGTTCAGTTTGGTTAGTTCCTGGATACGCGCCTCCACCTGCTCGATATGCCTATCCATCATCCGATTCACGTCATCACATTGTGCGCCGGGGGAACGGCTTAATCCCAATAATTGCCGGATCTCCGGCAAACTGAGATCCAGGCTGCGACAGTGCTTGATGAACAGTAATTGCTCAACGGCAACTTCATCGTACAGGCGAAAATTACCTTCACTGCGTTCTGCGGAGGCAATCAATTGTTCCTTTTCATAATGCCGGATGGTTTGCACGGAGCAGCCAGTCACTTTCGACAGTTCGCCGATTTTTATCATCTCTCAATATTCCGATTGACTCTATAGTTGTTATAGAGTTTATAGTGACCGTCTGTACATTCTCAAGGGCTTTTTTCGATGTCTGACCCGTGTAATGACAACTGCCAGAGCAACAAGATTGCCAGTGCCCCCACTTCTGGGATAGCGAATACTGATACGGCTTTTCAACATGGCTATGTCAGTGACTACCGGGTACCAAAAATGGACTGCCCGTCGGAAGAGGGGATGATCCGCATGGCTCTGGACAGTATTGAGCCCCGGGTTTTACTGGAGTTCGATACACCGAATCGGAAGGTGCGGGTATTCCATGGCGACAATGGGGCTGCCATCGAGGAGAGGATGCGTTCCCTGGGGCTGGGTGCCACGCTCGAAAAAACCACCCCGGCGGGGGAAGAGGATTTAGTCCTGGCCAGGGAGAAGGAAGAGGCAACCGCCCAGGTCGAAGCCGGTATACTGAAGTGGTTGCTGGCCATCAACGGCGTTATGTTCGTGGTTGAACTGACGGTAGGCTGGCTGGCGCAATCCACTGGCTTGATAGCGGATTCTTTGGACATGTTTGCTGATGCCGCGGTCTATGGCGTCGCCCTCTATGCGGTGGCGAACAGCCTTCGCACCAAGCTGCGCGCGGCGCATTTGTCAGGCTGGCTGCAGTTGATTCTGGCGCTGGGAGTCCTGGCTGAAGTCGGGCGGCGATTTGTTTTCGGCAGCGAACCCGTATCCGCGTTAATGATGGGTTTTGGTCTTGTGGCCCTGGCGGCCAACGTCTGGTGTCTGGTGCTTATCGCAAGAAACCGGCACGGCGGCGCACACATGAAAGCAAGTTGGATCTTTTCCGCTAACGATGTCATCGCCAATGTGGGCGTTATCGTCGCCGGTGTATTGGTCGCCTGGACGGGTTCCCGTTATCCCGACCTGGTTATTGGTCTGATCATCGGGCTGATTGTGCTGAATGGCGCCCGGCGAATTCTGCAACTGCGCTATTAGTCTCTGGTCCTTTCTCGCTGCTCGGATTCATGCCGGCAAAATTCCGCGCCTGGGCGGCCTATTAAAATAGTCGCCGCTCTCGCCGATGCTTATGGAGAATTTTCTGTCAACCGTGCCCATAGGTGTGGGCATCCTTGTGCATGTGGTCCGGGTGCTCGAATTCCAGTGTTGAATGACGTATGTTGAATTCCTGCGCCAGAGCCTGTTTTATCCTGTATTTGATATTCTCAAGCTGATCCCATGCACTTTCCTCGATAATCACATGGGCCTCCAGCGAGGCATCGTGTTCGCCCATCTGCCAAAAATGCACATGGTGAAGGTCGATAACGCCTTCGATGTTGGAGAGGGCAACAATGACGGCATCGGTATCGATGTCCACCGGGCTACCCAGCATGAGTGTTCTGATGGTGCCGCCGATTTCTGTCAGGCCCAGGTAGAGAATATAGCCCGCGATACCGATGGTGATGGCAGGATCAACCCAGCGCATGTCGTAGAGTAAAATAAGAGTCCCGCCAATGACCACGGCGACCGACGCGAGTGCATCCGACAGATTGTGAAGAAACAGTGCACGGATATTGACGCTGTCTTTCTGCATCGAATAGGTGAGCAACGCTGTCAAGGCGTCCACAGCCAGAGCGATACCACCAAGCCAGACGACCCACCAGCCCTTTACCTCTGGAGGATCGATTATCCGCATGCCACCTTCGTAAACCAGGTAGATCCCGATAATGATCAAGGTAGTGTAGTTGATGAGAGCTGCAACGATTTCAATGCGTCCGTAGCCAAAGGTCATCCTTGCGTCAGCCTGGCGGCGCGCAATTTTTTGCGCCGCGAACGCGATGACGAGTGCGGCCATGTCAGAGAAGTTATGCAAGGCGTCCGCGATAAGGGCGAGACTGCCGGCAAAGATACCTCCCCCAATCTGAGCCAGGGTCAGGATCCCGTTCGCCCAGATGGCGATGGCAACGCGTTTATCCTTGGTCTCGGGGGGTATATGCACATGGTCGTGACTCATTGGGTTAACCTAGTTGGTGGCTATTTATAAAGAGGCATCTGCTGTATTCAGCTTACTCTGTGCCTGGTCGCCTGTACCTTGGCGACTTTGTGGATTTTGGGCCATTGGCTACTCATCCATTTTGACAGTTTTCAGGAGTTCCGCAAGGCTGTCTTCGGCCGCTTTTTTGTTCGGGAATGGCCCGATATTTTGACCTTCACGGGTTAAAAAATACCAGTCACTGTTGATGGCGTGGATGCGATGTGTTCGAAAGGGTGAGGCTTCTTTCAAGTCATCTATTCGTTGCTTGGGTGGATCGTTCATAGTCTTTCCAGGATATAAACCGCAATAAAAGAACATTGAAAAAATCATGGGGAGATTCCCCCCCCACGATGGAGTGTTGGTTAACTATCAGTGTCGTGATTAATGTCGCCTGTGGGCGTGGAGTTACTGGCACTTCTGCCATGCAACAGCGCATAGAGCACAGGGAGTACAAACAACGTCAACAGGGTGGACGAGATAATCCCGCCGATCACCACGGTCGCCAGAGGACGCTGTACTTCGGCACCGGTGCCGGTATTGAGTGCCATGGGTACAAAGCCGAGGCTTGCTACCAGGGCGGTCATCAATACCGGCCGTAAGCGGATCAGGGCGCCTTCGACAATGGCCTTCATCAGGTCACCCTGCTCGTGCCACAGATCGCGGATAAAGGCGATCATCACCAAGCCGTTTAACACCGCCACCCCGGAGAGGGCGATAAAGCCAACACCCGCCGAGATCGACAGGGGCATGTCTCGCAGCCACAGGGACAGAACCCCGCCGGTGAGGGCCAGTGGCACGCCGGTGAAGATGATCAAGGCATCTTTGAGGGAGCCGAAGGCCATCACCAAGAGTGCGAGGATGATGGCGAGGGTCACGGGCACCACGATGGCAAGCCGCTGACTGGCGGACTGCAGTTGCTCGAAGGTCCCGCCGTAATCCAGCCAGTATCCGGCGGGTAGGTCCACGTCGTCCGCAATGCGCGCCTGTGCTTCCTCGACAAATCCGCCCAGGTCGCGGTCCCGCACGTTGGCGGTGACCACCACCCGACGCTTGCCGTTTTCCCGGCTGATCTGGTTGGGCGCCGGAGCCAGCTCCAGCTCGGCCACTTCCGACAGGGGCACATAGCCACCGTCCGGCAGGGGGACAGGTAGGTCCGCGAGGCTGTCCACATCCCGGCGGATGTCTTCGGGAAGACGCACCACCAACTGGAAGCGGCGGTCGCCTTCGTAAATCAGGCCGGCGTTTTCGCCCCCGACACCGGCTGCCACCAGATCCTGGAGATCATCCACGGTCAGCCCGTAGCGGGATAGCGCCATGCGCTTGGGGTGTACCGACAGCATGGGCAGGCCGGTCACCTGTTCGACCCGGGCATCGGCGGCGCCCTCCATGGATTCCACAACCTCAAGGACGTCGTTGGCCGATGCCAGCAGCTGATCCAGGTCATCGCCGAACACCTTGATGCCGAGGTCGGCGCGCACGCCGGAGATCAGTTCGTTGAAGCGCATTTCTATGGGCTGGGTGAACTCATACTTGTTGCCGGGAAGCATTTCCACCGCTGCTGCCATTTCCGCCACCAGTTCATCCTTGGTTTTGTCTGGGTTCGGCCATTGGCTGCGGGGCTTCAAGATAACAAAGTTGTCCGCTACGCTGGGGGGCATGGGGTCGGTGGCCACTTCCGGCGTGCCGATCTTGGCGAACACCTTGTCCACCTCCCCAAAGGCCTTCAGCCGTTCTTCCAGCTGCGATTGCATCTCGATGGACTGCTCCAACCCGGTGCCCGGGATGCGCAGGGCATGGAGTGCAATATCCCCTTCATCCAGTTGTGGAATAAATTCCGACCCCAGGGTGGTCGCCAGCCAGAGACAGACCGCTACCAGCGTGGTCGCGCCGCCCAACACCAGCCAGCGGAACCTCATAGCCACCCGCAGCGCAGGCCTGTAGAGCGATTTAGCACCGCTGATTACCGGGCTTTCCTTTTCGCTGATCTTGCCCCCCATAAAGACCGCAACAGCGGCGGGCACCACGGTCAGTGACAGCACCATGGCCGCCAGCAGTGCCATTACGACAGTGGCCGCCATGGGGTGGAACATCTTGCCCTCGACCCCGGTGAGAGCAAAGATCGGCAGGTACACCACAGTAATGATGGCGACACCAAACAGGCTGGGACGAATCACTTCGTTGGTGGCCTCGAACACCAATTGCAGACGTTCCTTGAGGGCCAACTGACCCTGGTGCTGGGCCTGGGACAGGCGCCGGATACAGTTCTCGACGATGATGACCGCGCCGTCGACGATCAGGCCGAAATCCAGCGCCCCCAGACTCATCAAATTGGCGGATACGCCAGACCGCACCATACCGGTGATGGTGGCGAGCATCGAAAGCGGAATGACAGCTGCCGTGATCAAGGCGGCGCGCAGGTTGCCCAGCAACAGAAACAGCACCACGATCACCAGCAGTGCCCCTTCAAGCAGGTTCTTCTCCACCGTGGCAATCGCCTTGTCCACCAGGGCTGTGCGGTCGTATACCGCCTCCACCTTGACGCCGTCGGGCAGGGAGGGCTGAATGGCCTCCAGCTTTTCGGCCACCGCCTGTGCTACCGCCCGGGAATTTTCCCCCACCAGCATCATGGCGGTGCCCATCACCGTTTCCTTGCCGTCGCGGGTGGCGGCTCCGGTGCGCAGCTCCTTGCCAATGGCCACTTCAGCTACATCGGCTACCCGGACTGGCGCACCATCCCGGTTGGCAATCACCACCTGTTCAATATCGCCAATGGTGGCCAGCTGCCCGGGCGAGCGCACCAACAGCTGTTGGCCGTTGCGTTCGATATAGCCGGCGCCGCGATTGGTGTTATTGGCCCGCAGGGTGCTGACCAGTTCATCCACCGTGATGCCGAACTCCAGCAACCGTTGGGGCGACGGCGTGACGTGGTACTGCTTGTCGTAGCCGCCAATGGTGTTGACCTCGATCACGCCGGGCACCTGGGCCAACTGGGGTTTGATGATCCAGTCCTGGATCTCCCGCAGTGCCGTAGCGTCCAGCGGACTGCCATCCGCTTGAGTGGCACCGGGCAGGGCTTCTACGGTGTACATGAAGATCTCGCCAAGACCGGTGGCGATGGGACCCATCTCCGGCTCCAGCCCGGGTGGCAGCGCGCTCTTGATGGCGCCCAAGCGCTCATTGATCAGGTTGCGGGCGAAATAGATGTCCGTGCCTTCCTCGAACACCACCGTGACCTGGGACAGGCCGTAGCGGGACAGGGACCGGGTATAGGACAGGTTGGGCAGGCCGTACAAGGCCGTTTCCACCGGGAAGGTGATGCGTTGCTCTGCCTCCAGGGGCGAATAGCCCGGTGCCTCGGTGTTGATCTGTACCTGGACATTGGTGATATCCGGCACCGCGTCGATGGGCAGGCGCTGAAAACTCCACACGCCCACGCCGACCAGCACCAGAATAAGGGATAACATTAAAAACCGTCGCTCTACCGAGAGACGTAAGATGGCATTGATCATCATAGCCTCCTGGTTAGTGGTCGTGGGATGCGCCGGATTTTTCGATATCGGCCTTGATCAAATAACTGTTTTCCACCACATAGCGATCGCCTGCTTGCAGGCCGCCCAGCACCTCAGTCAGGTTGCCGTCGCTGCGGCCCAGCTCCAGTGGGCGGATCTCGTAGGTGTCATCCACCTGAATAAACACCACGGTCCAGTCCCGGAAGGATTGCAGGGCGCGGTTGTCAACCACCAAGGGGGCCTCCACCGTTTCCACCACGATATCCCCGGCCACCAGCAAACCGGGGGTCAGCAGTCCCTCGGCATTGTCGACTTCGACCCGGGCCAGGGTGTAGGGCGCGTTGCCGGGTGCCGGCAGCAGGTGGCGGATGGTGCCTTCCCGGTCAATGCCGTCAGCCTTCAGTCGGACTTTCTGGCCAATGGCAACCTCGGCCCGTTGGCCGGGGAAGACCTTGAATTCCGCCCACAGAGTGGTCAAATCGGCAATGGCGAATAGGGGTTGCTCCCCGGTCATTTCTCCGTTGCTGATCCGACGCTCAATGACGATCCCGTCGATGGGCGCTCGCAGTGCGTAGGTTTGCAGGCTTTCGTTGGACTCGACTTGAGCGAGCACGTCACCACGCTCGACCCGATCGCCCAGATTGACCTTCACCTGGCTGACCACGCCCGGGAAACGGGCGCGGATCCGGGCAATCTGCTGCGGTGCCGTGGTCAGGCTGCCGTAGGTGGTGAGGCTGCGCTCGATGGCACTCGGCCCGGCTGCGGCCGTTGTGATACCCGCTTTTCGGGCGATAGCCGGGGCGATCCGGGTGCGACCTTCGTGGGATTCCCAGTGCCAGCGGTAGTTCTTGCCGTCCATGGCGAGGCTCACTTCTACGTCGAAGGAGTGGGGTTCGGTCACCACGCCATCCCCCAGCCAGTAGTCCCCCTGGTAGGCGAAGTCGAAGGTGTCCACTTGCCCACCCAGGCGGGTGAGCTGGACATTGAGGTCAATATCATCAGTAACGGCGCGGCCATCCCTGGTGACCCAGGCCCGGTATTCCGGTGGGACCCCCTGCTCGAAGATCTGCAGTTCGACGGTGGCGTCGTTCTGTTGCAGCAGTATGCCGCCGTGAGGCCCCCTGGCCTCTGCCTGCGATTCGTCGTGTTGTTCCTCGGCAGCTTGTAAGGGGCTGATGGCAAGGCAGGTGGCCACCAGAATCAGACAGAGTTGTTTTATCAGTTGCATGGTGTGAATCCTGAATTTGTGGGTTAGCGCGTCGGGGCGCCCGGAACAGTCGCGAGTGGCTGCGCCGTAAGTTGTTCGATCAACGCCTGGTTGAGCAGCGCCGTGGTGGCGGCGTCGACCAGTGCCTCCCGTGCTGAGAGCAGCTCCCGCTGTGCGGCGGTCCACTCCACATAGCTGTAGCGGCCGTTTTCATAGGCTTCGCGGGTCTGAGTGAGTGCCTCGGTCAGGTCGGGAAGCATTTGGCTGCGAATCTGCTCAACAGTCTCGATACTTTGTTGCCGCAAGTGGTAGGCGTCGAACAGGCGCGAATGGAGGCGCAGCAGGGTATCCTCCCGGCGGAATCGGACCTCATCCCGCGCCGCCAGGGCGGCCTGCACCTCGCCGCGATTGCGCCGTCCGGAAAAGAGCGGTACCGAGAGCCCTGCGGTCAAGGCGGTATCATCCGTCTCCTCGAAACGCCGGACGCCCACCTGCCAACGGATGTCGCTTTCGGACTGGCTGCGCGCCAGCTGAATCTCCGCTTCGCGGATACGCTGTTCGCTCGCGTAGATTTGAATGGCTGGGCTGTCGCTGACCCGCTGGTACAGGGCATCGAAGTTGTCGGATGAACCGAACTGGAACAGATCGCCTTCCAGCATTTGAAAGTCCGGGCTGGTATCGCCCCACAGGGAAGCCAGAGCCATTTTCCGGCTCTCGTAGGCGGCTCGAAGACGGGACTGCTCAATACGACTCTGGGTGAGCGCGGCCCTGGCGCGCAGGACTTCGGCCTGGGGCGCCGCGCCCCTGTCGGCGCGACGGGTGACGATCTCGTGGGTGGCCTCGGCCAGCGCCACAGCTTCAGCGGCCAGTTGGAGTTTTTCCTGCAGGGCCAGTGTGGCGACAAAGCGCTGGGTCACCTGTCCGAGCACATCCAGGGTCTCGGCCCGGCGCTCGGCCTCGACGCGCCCGTATCGTGAGTCAACCACGCTGACGCGGGCCTGACGCTTGCCGCCAAGTTCGAGAACCGATGACAGGGATAGGGTGTACTCTGCCCCGTCAACTCCTCGCAGATTGTCGCTGCCGAGGAAGTTTTCCACTTCCAGGCCGGCCTCCAGGGCAGGATTTTGATCTGCCGTGATGCGTCGGCCATCAAGACCCTGAAGGCGAAAATCGAAGACCTGGAGGCCGGGGTTTTGTGCCATGGCCCGCGAGAGAGCTTTGGACAGAGTGAGCGGTTTCTCCCCGGCGAGTGCCAGGGTAGAACCAAATGCCAGCGTTAGAAGGCAAAAGGCATGAATAATAAAGTGGCACGGCATTGCGCGGCGCCCAGTTTGCATGGGCATTCTGAAAAGCATGAGACTGCTCCTACGAAAGTCTAAATGACAGTTGTCCCCCGGGTGGGGAAGGTATTCGCAGGATCAGAAAATGGGAGGGCGGAAAAGGGAGGATTGAACCCCGGTGGTGAAGTTGGCTTGGTAGTCGGACCGTACTATTCCCGCCGTCAAGCCGGAAATGTTGGTGAGGGTTCCCATCAATACCATGTGAAAGCAGCTGTGGCTGTGATGGCAATGGTCCGCTGAATGACTAGGGCTGTCGGGAGACGACTTGGTTGCCTGATTTTCGCTGGAAAAATCCGCTGATTCGTGTGAATGCTCATCATAATGTGGCATTGCGGGGTTGTGCGGTTGTGCTTCATAGGCAATAGACGCCACTGACTGCAAGGCAATCAACAGCGTCATTGCGACTATGAAACAGCGTTTAATCATGCAAGTGGTCCCGGAATTTGATCGTGAGCCTAGCAGAAAGGCAACCACATAGAAAGGACTGGACTCCCATGGCGTTACGTGTGTCCGTAGTGCGCTGCCCTGAGTGGCGGGCGATTGCACCGACCAACCGCAGTTCGTCTATGTGGCTGCCG
>VAOV01011485.1_pt1 | contig 11315 bp, 8 predicted proteins | sample 3393941 | NCBI WGS metagenome assembly VAOV01 (sample SAMN08290427, study PRJNA428436) | hydrothermal vent metagenome | isolation source: Deep-sea hydrothermal vent chimney | place: Indian Ocean: Southwest Indian Ridge | depth 2398 m m
ATCCCATTGATACTGCAAAGTGGATGAAAATCATTTCAACATATTCGGGTTTAAGCAAAAACGATATTTACGAGTCGGCGATTACAGCAGGGTTAGACCCTTCAATAGTTTTTGCCGCATCAGCGTCTGGGTTTGAAGATACCGCTACCCCGCTTATTAACTCGATAGGTTTAGTTATTTACGGCCAAGATGAAGAAAGTACTGCCACCGTTAAATTTAGGGCTGATGATGATACATATTGGCGTGAAGGGTTAGACCTAGTGTGGGAGCCCATTTACGGGTCGTTCGCTGGAAGCATAGTGTATCTAGAAGCAAACACTAAGTACCATATAGAAGTGACCATTGCGGATGTTTATGGCAACGTAGTGGAGCATACATTTCAAACAACTACAAAGCCCAACACCCCCCCTATCGACCCAAATAAAATTTATTACCTTTCAGAAATTTATTCTGGCGGCCAACTGGACTTAGAAGCGCTAAATATAGAAGGCAGCGAAGATGGCTACGCGAAAATTATTGGTGATGGCCCCGTTATTGAAGCTGGTAGCGATGTTCTCGCAGCTGTGAATATTGGTAACAATTCATACGTAATGCTTGAAAACCTTACTGTTAAGGGAGGACAGCGATACGGTATATTTGCAAAGAAAGCACACCATATTTGGATTAAGGGCTGCAATGTTTCTGAATATGGTAGAGAAGCGGTAGATATAAGGGATGGTATTGCCTACTCAAGCACCACTAATAACTCCCCTATTAATTACGATTCCGGTATTTACTTGGAACGGAGTGGTATTGCGGTAATAGAAGAATGTGAGGTACATAGCCCTAACTTGGGTGCAAATAGCTGGGCAGTAGGTCACCCTAAAGGTGCAAATGCGCTACAAGTTTGGGCATACCACGACAGCGACGCCTACCGAGGTGAATTCATTGTTAGAAACAATCGCTTTTACGGCGCGCCCGATCACAGATTCAATGATGTTATTGAGGGCAGAAAAAATTTCGAAAGACGCGGTGGCTTCGTTAAGAATTCGGCAATCTATGGCAACTACTTAGGTTATGCGAATGATGACTTAATAGAAATAGATGGTGGCCAACAAAACGTGTTGTTTTACGACAATGAAATGGAGCAAGGTTATGCAGGTATAAGCATAGCGCCAAATACTTTGGGCCCTAGCTATATATTTCACAACTACATACATAATTTAGGTGATGAGACAGGCAAAGAGTGGACTGCAATAAAAGCAGGCGGGTTGATTTCTAGACCAGCGGGCAGAACCTTTGTATTTGAAAATGTGATTGACGTTGAGCGCAACGGTATAGCGGCATCCAGAGTTGATAACGATTCCACGTTTTGGGTAACCACGCAAAATAATGTTATATTTACTAAAAATACTGACTATTCAGTTGGCTACTGCATTTTTGATAAAGAAAAGTACTCTGGCAGCACAAGTACTAACGACCTTTGTTTTAACGAGAATTCTGGTGACGCAAGATACGAATTTAATTTAGATAACGTTGTTGAACACCCCTACTCCGACGATATCTCATACATTGAGTCACTACAAAGCTCACCCGAACCAAAGCTATATATATCGGATGAATTCAAAATTCCTAACTTTTCTTCGGAAGAAGTTTTACAAGCCGTCGTAGAGCAGACACCAACAGCGTGGGAGTTTAAAGCGAACGAAATTGAGTACACCGGCTTTCCCAAACAGTATCGTTACGGAACGACAACCGTTACAAGTGACCATACTGTTACTTTAACCGGAAATAACTGGCAGATGTTCCCGATTAGCTACACATTGACCGAAGACTCTGTATTAGAGTTGGACCTTGAAGTAGAAGGTAACCCTGAGGTAGTTGGAATTGGCTTTGAAACAGACACTAAGTTAAATAGCTCTAGAGTGGTAAAGTTTTATGGCACACAAGCTTGGGGAATAAGAGGCGAAGACTCCTTTGCTCCCAAATCTAATACAATAACTTTTCCCATTGGGCAATATGTAAAAGGTAAAGTGAATTATTTGATACTCGTGCTAGATAATGATGATATCGGAAGCTGGCGAAATAGGGATAAAGCAACTTTTAAAAGGCTAACCGTGAAATGAACGCAGTCAAGAATTTAACCGTGTACATCGAAACTGCTCTCTATTAAACCTTTAGATGAATTCTATATTGCTCATGTGTCAATTTATTTAACACCTCATATTCAACCTTCGGCAGAGACAGACTTAAGTCACTGATAAAAATACAAAATACACAAGTGGTGCAGATATTGCTTACCCTACATCAGACACAAAAATTTATTTATAATTTTGGAGTTATCGTGTTAAAAAAATTAATTAAAGCAACGTTGGCAGTAGTGACACTGTCGTCTGCTCTATCTGCAAATGCTGAAATTATCTTAGCATCTGATTTTACAGGCACGTCTGGTGATCCTTCAAATATCTCTTGGACAGAAAATAGCGTTGAGGTGACAAACACACTTGATCCTCAGACAACTAATTTTTCTTCTTTGGCTTTGTTCGACAACTACGACAACTTATTTGCTGTAGATTACAACATCCACAACGAAGGAACTTGGTTTGTTGATGTTTTACTCACTGCGAGCTTTCTTATCAGCAGTATAGACCTAGACGTTTTAACGTTAGACGCATCGATTTTTAACAACGGTGGTGTTCTGCAAAATGTTCAACGAGACTTTAGTCTTTCTCTTGATATTTTTGAAGGCACAAATTCATTGTTTTCAAACACTGTAGATGTGTTTGAAGGTGATAATAACAATTCTGGTTTTGTTGCAACAAAGTCAATAGAATTTGATTTAAGCACTGTTACACTTCTTGGCGCAAGTGACTATGTTCTACGTTTCACTGCTTTTGGAGATGGCGGCGGTAACAACGCCGGTTTTGACAATTTAGTTCTGGCTGGTACAACGAACGGTTCTTCTCTAGTAGACGTCCCTGCTCCTGGTAGCGTTTTTATTCTTATGACTTCTTTAGCTATTCTTCTTTTTCGTAAAAGAAGCTGAATTCAACAGAAATTCATAATCTAAAAAAGGCCCTTTTTAAAAAAAGGGCCTTTTTTTTGCATTGCTAATACGGAACAATCCACCATCAATGAATTGAGATAACATCTAGTGACAGTGCTAAGCGCGTGTTAACTCCGCCATAAACACATAGAATATAGGTTTTGTTATGCCTTTATATTTAAACAACGAGCAAGCCATAACTTTTTTACACATTCCAAAAACAGCAGGAACAACAATAGAATCGTGGTTGAACGAAACAGGGAAATATCAGCAAATACTTTTTTCTCAACAGAAACTTGAAGATATGCTTGTTACTCCTCAACACTTAGGCTACCACACCCTAACCGAACTAACCAAGACGCTCGATAGAGCGTTCGAGTATAAATTTGCTGTGGTTCGAAACCCGTTCGATAGAATCGTAAGCGAATTCTTTTACAGAATAAAATTAGGTAGCATTCAGTTAGGTGAAGATGCTGAATCACTTTTTTCTCCATGGGTAGTTCATAACTTAAAAAAGTACAAAAACACTCCTAATGTATTAGATAATCACTTACGTCCCCAAACATATTTTGTAAACGATGATGTCGAAGTCTTTAAATTTGAAGACGGTATTCAAAACGTCCTAAATGCTGTAGGCAACCGTATAGGTATACAAGATAATGTAAAAGTAAAGCCCAAAAAAGTAGGTGATAAAAAAAGTGTTTGTTGGTCACCTACTGCGATAAAAATGGTTTTGGAATTATACGATCAAGATTTTGACAGGTTCGATTATTCCAAATGCACATCTACTCTGGCCATAGAATCATCAATGCTTAAAGTCAAAAGATGTGAAGCTATATATAATGCAACACTTATCAAGAAAAAAGTAACAAGGAAACTCAGATAACAAATCAATATATAGAGTTTTATTTCATATTTTATCGAAATAGTTCTACAGCTCTGTTCGGCAGAAACTCACCAATAACCGCTATGAAATTAAATATAAGGAAATTATCAATTGAAAACCGTTATATTCTTCGTTAAAAAGTTTCCTGTTCTGTCACAGACTTTCGTAATCGATCAAATCAATGGATTGATTGAACGCGGAGCTAATGTTCAGATAGTGTCATTTTACGAAGAAAAACAGAAAGTACCTCTTCAGTCATTAGAAAAGTATAATCTACTAGACCGGACTCATTTCATTACCCCTCTTAATGCACAAAAGGTTAAAAAGCCTTTAAAATTTCTTTTTCTTCGTTTCTTTTATACTACTGTTCACATCAAATATAAAAAGCTTCAGCCTATAGTGAATTTCGCTAAATACGCAGTGAGCAAAGATAAAATAAACTTAGCCTACGAGGTCGCTATTACTGCATGGAAAAATAGGGATAATTGTTTTGAAGCTGACAGCATCGTTGCTCACTTCGGTAATAATGGTGTTATTGCGAACAAGCTTTTGTCTGCAGGTTTGTTAAAAGGAAAGTTAAATACAGTATTTCACGGTTATGAAATAAGCGAATACGATAATATTGCTTTTTGGAAAGAGGAATACGTTGAGCTGTCTAAAAATAGCCGCTTGCTCCCAATTAGCAACTTTTGGAAAAATAGGTTAGAAAACTGGGGGGCGACTAGTAATTCTATTTCTGTGCTGCGCATGGGCGTAGATACTGGCAAGTTTGCTTTTTATGATAGACCTATCGCTAAACCTGTTAAAATAGTGAGCGTTGCTCGCGCTACCGAAAAGAAAGGCCTCGAGTACGCAATCCGAGCAATAGCTGAATTGAATGACGATTATCATCTTTCGATAATTGGTGGAGGCGCACTAGAAAAGCAGCTAATAGCTTTGAGCAAAGAACTAGGTGTGACTAATAGAGTTACATTTTACGGAGCAAAGCCGCCCAGTTTTGTAAAGTGCACACTTGATGAGTCAGATATCTTTCTTCTTCCATCGATCACAGACAGCCTAGGGGATATGGAAGGTGTACCAGTAGCGCTAATGGAGGCAATGGCTTCCGGTTTAATAGTTATTAGTACTTTTCATAGTGGTATTCCTGAACTAATCGACAACGAAAAGTCAGGCTTTCTTGTTCCAGAACGAGACTCAATTGCAATATCTACTGCTATTACAAAAGCTTCATCATCTGATAACCTTTCTAATCTAAGGCGTGAAGCCAGAAGCAAAGTTGAAAGCGAATTTAACTCTCAGACCCTAGCCCAACATTTGTTTGACTTAGTTTAGTTCGACCGATTATTTTGAAAGAGGCTTAACTACAAAAATACGTTGAGCTTCTTATCCCCACACTATTTTTTTCCTCGCTTTTTCAAAAACATTGACTTTAGCTCTTGAACTTGTTGCTTTGTTTGCGGGTAAAACACCGCGAATGAAAATGATATATAGCTTGCTCCACCTAGGGCGACTAAAGCTACAAGCGTTGAGATGTCATTGTTCAAAAAGTCACTTATGTAAGGTTTTGCGAGTATTACAGTTAGGAACATACCTAGTGCACTAAGATATGACGGTAGAAGTGCTAGTGTTAGCCGCTTTATGTCAAGATGAATATGCTTTTTGACTATTGAGAACCTAATTGGCATTACTAAAAAATTGCCGACAACTATACATGTAAGCATCACAGAAACGCCAAACCAAATAGTGCAAGCAGCTACTACTACATTACTGATAATGTTCACTAATGTGATGTTGAAAGCCGCCTTGGTTTGAGCCTTAGATATTAGCAAATTGGGCATAAAGTTAGCTATGACTAGAGGAAATATGCTAAAAGCAGATATGGTCATATACTCTGCACTTGGCGCAAACTTTTCACCGAAAGCAATTGTCACGAAAGGATCTGCAATAGCTGCTAACCCCATAAAAATTGGTGTAACTATTACTGAAGTGATAGTTACGAGTCTTATGAAAAGTGCACCTACATCAGTGTATTGACTAACGCGCGAAAAACTCGGCACTACCATCGAGTTAATGGAACTCATCGTAACTTGGTTTATTACCACTTCTGCTTTATGTGCAGCAGCAAGAAGAGCAAAGTTTACAGGCCCAAGTACGATACCTGTGAATAGGTTACTCGCCTTTTTATTTAAAAACCGTAGTAATACCATCCAAAACAGAGGTAGACAGAATGTGATGAGTTCTTTGAAGTTCTCTTTATCGATATTAAATGAAAGCTTGATCTTAGAGACGAACACAAGAAACACATACTGCAAACTTACGTTTATCAACTTTCCAACAATTAATGCCCATATTCCATATCCGAACTCTGCAAGAGCGATTATAGATGCTGCAGAAATGAGGGTTGCACAAAATTTAGCAACTCCCATCTGCTTGTTTTTAAATTCTCTTAAAAGCTTGCCTGTGACTACTACCTGTAAGCTTGTGATTAATGTTATTGGAGCAAGGCTAATAATTACTAACGCGGCCAACTCAGAATAATTAAAGTAGGCGATAGGTGCCCCAATACCTACTAACACTCCTGAAGCCATCAGCCCCATAAATGCAACGAAAGTCATAGTGCTAGCTGCATACCTGTCTGTCCATTCCTTGCGCTGCACTAAATTTTGATTTACGCCTGCATTAACGAGTGTGTTCGTAAATTCAACGAAAAGAAAGCAGAAGCCAGCTAAACCAAACTCCTCTAGAGTAAGGATACGTGCTAAATAAGCGTATACTAGGAAATCAACTACGTTTATACCAGTCCTTGTCAGGGACATCCAAATACTACCTTGCGTAGCTTTCTTTTTAATCGACATTTAGAATATTGTTCCATTTGTTACGCCTACTTTTTGAAAAAAGGGCGTACCTGATCTGCTAGTTATTGTCTATTTGATTGCTTGCCAGCGGCGAGTGCAATTAACTCACTGATGCTAATAAGAAATATAGTTAATAGCATGTAAATGAGAGAGAACTTTCTGCTTAAAGATAGCTTTGAGTCAAATATGACTTTTTTTGTTCTACCAACAAACATTTTCAAAAGCCTGAAAATAAACTTCAAACTTCCTTTAGTTCCGGCTGAAGCTAATGAGGAATCCCAAGTCCCTCCTATTATTCTTCTTCTTTTTAATATGAGCTCTTCTTTATTCCTGGAAGGGTGACCGACTTTAGCTTCCGCATTGAACAAAACTTTTCCGCCGCTTGCCACAACTCTCTGGCTAATTTCGATATCACCACCCGATTTAAGAGAAGCATTAAACCTACCTACAGTTTCGAACAGCTCCTTGTTACAGAAAAAGTTTGCTGTTATACATTTTCCATTTTTAGCATTTTCTTCTTGTTTCATTGAGAAGGTATTTTCAAAATCAATAGCGCTTTGCTCAGTAGTTTTGTTTTCTTCTTCAAAAAACTCGACTTCGCCAGCTAATATGGTGTTTACTGGTTTTCCCTCTATCTCTAAAAGGTTAGACTCAATCCAATTTTCAGACACAATACAGTCTGAATCAGTGAAGGCAATATATTCCCCTTGAGCGAGAGTAAGCCCATGATTTCTCGCTGCATAAGAACCCGTTATTGCGCACCTATCGACTATCAAGTTTTTGTACTTGGGCAGCAACTTTTCTAGTGCTAATTCGTACGTACCGTCAGTAGAGCCGTTATCAATCAAGATGACATCTAACTCATATGTCTCGATCCGTTGTGCGAAAATTGAGTCAACGCAAGTTAGAACCCTTTCTTTATCATTGTAAACAGGGACAATGACACTTACTTTTACTCTTTCCAAAATAATGTCCTAAATGAACTTCTAATCCGAATCTACTTACCTGGTACTCACGTGTTTTTGGCCAAGCAGACTTAAGCTAGTGTAAGGCGTTTTAACAGCAACTTGATAAACGAAGATAGGCCCCAAAATTCCGACTGTAAGCCCGATAAAAAAATTAACTTCAACAGGTAGGTCAACAACTTTATTAATAATTATCCTACTTGCTGCTGTAAAGAAAACATGGAATATGTAGATGCTATACGAATAAACGCCAATTTTTGCCAGCCAATGAATTTGCAGCCTTAAACCTAACAAGAAATAACAGCTAATCATTCCTATTACACAACCCAATAAGCTTCTTCCGTATACACCGTCCGTCAGAAAGTAAATTGCAGCCATTATTCCTATAAAACCGATTAGGCTAGGTAACACAGGTAAAGGAGGTATTTTGAAACGCACTATGCTCATTCCAAACAAAAAGAATGGCGTTAAATATATAAACCCTTTAAAGGCCAGTAATTTCGTGTAGGGCTGTCCAACGGCTAAAGCTAAAAAAGCCGCAATAGTTACAATTGTAACTAGCCTATTATTTAATAACCTATTGAGTTCGAGCGGTATTATTAAAACAAACACCCAAAATAACGCCTCTACAAACCAAAAATGTTGAACTGGATATATATGTAGAAGCCACCAATTGTCTATTTTATTGTTGGTGCCAGGCACTAATGCTTGAATTATAGCGAATAGCGTACCTACAACTAACATAGGAATAAGCAGTCTTCGTGCTTTGCTCTTTAAAAATTTCGGCCAATTACCTGACAACGGCCTATAGGAATACACCATACCCGAAAGAAATGTAAATAAAGGCATTCTCACGGTTTCAAGTAGGTCATTAATCTCCCGCAGAAAGCCACTTTCTATATGCAAGCCATTTGATGGGTTATTACCAATTACATGGTAACCCACCAAAAATATGCAAGCCAATCCGCGAAGCGTGTCTATTCTTATATCTCTCATTTACTCTGCTTACTTGTCGCTTCCATCTAATGATTGGATGTATTTTTTTGTATAAAGCGCTATTTGGTCCCAATCGAACTGAGTTAAAAACCTTTCCCTGTCGATGTATAAATTCAGAGCCTCCAAATTATTCAGCTTAGAAGTGAGCATAGCTTCGTTACCTACTTCAAAATAAGTATCTGCAGGCGCTTCTATATCTAAATTAGGGATGATGTTACTCAGCAATACATCGGTTCCCGAACTGATTGCTTCTAATGCCACAATTGGAAGGCCTTCGTGATAAGACGGCAATACGAAAACTTTTGCATGTTGATACAGTGCTTTTAGTTCGCTGCCAGAACGCCGTCCTGCGAAAATAATATTTTCAGATGCCATTGCTTTTAGCGAAGTTGAGTATTCGTCTTCGTGGTCGGTATTACCTACTATCACTAATTTAAGCTGGGTGCTTGCATTTCTATAAGCGTTTACTAGGTTATGAAAACCTTTTTCGGGTACTAAGCGCCCTACAGTTACAATGTACCCGTTACTAGTAAGGTTAAGTTCCGCGGGTAAATCGCTTTCGGGGGATAGACCAGTAAACGAAGGCAGCATACCGTTAGGAACATAATTTATTTTGTGTGCATGTTTTGGGTACTGTTCTTGTAGCCGCGCTGTTAGAGATTTGCCAACCACAAACATTTTTTGGGAAAAAACAACTCCCATTTTTTCACCAAACTTTAAAATACTTTTTGCGAAACCATTCCATTTTTGCCTGTCGTAATCTGCACCATGATGGGTGACTACCACCTTCATACCCAGCAATCGTGCAAGAGGTGTGAAGAGTGCTGGGCCTATGGCGTGAAGATGAATGGCATCGGGCTTTAAAAACAAACGTGCATAAAATATTGCGATAAAAGTGTGAAGAAAAGTTTCTAAGAATTTATTTCGCACAGCCCAAACTGAACACACTTTAACGCCTTCATATTCGTAAGCTTTTTTACTCAAGTACGGCGAGCGCCCAATAACCGTAATATCAAGGTCATCGCTTTTCATTCGGGGGTAAATATTCTGACAATGAGACTCAATGCCTCCCATCACATCGGGTATTCCACGCAAACCGATAACAACAATATTCATTAAATAGCATTTCCCTGTGTTGGATTTATTCCCATAACTTTTTCAATACTTGAAATAGGCGCTTTACGTTGCTTATTTGGTTTATTGGCGAAAACTAATGCCCCCATTAAGCTGAAGAATATCAGGCCTTCTATATTCCATAACGGCATTGTTGCCATATTCATGGCCATAAAGCCAAAAAACGACAGCAACAATAGTTTTTTAAGGCCTGAATCAGATAAAGTAAGGGTTTGGAATACAATAGAAACACATAATAGTAGGAATGATAGCAGGCCCAGCAAACCGTATTCATAAAGATAAGAAACGAAAGTATTGTGTGCATATTGAGCAAAAACGCCGCGCCACGAATCAGGCCCAAACCCGAAAAGTTGGTTCAGGAGGTCAGCGTTTACGAAGGCGTTTATATAAAAGCTCCAAATATAAACCCTAGCCGACATTATGTCCTTTTCAGCCTCGCTAAAATAAATGGGAGCTTTTAAAACCACGTCAAGGTTTGCTATCAAGGTTCCGATATCAGCAAAACGTTCACGCATAGTTAGCGAAAGCGCCATAAACGCCAAGATTATTACCATGCTTACAATTGTCATAACTGATACTTTTTGAGAAGGGCGAATTCGCTGCTCAATCAAGTTGTAATAGAACACAGCCACGGTAGGCAAAACTGCTAACATTGCTGTTCTGTAATTAACCAATATAAGCAAAAATACAGCTAGGCTAAACAATGAGCTTCTAAACTGAATACTTCCTCGCTCTGTTAAACCAATGACAAAAACAAAGCTTACAATAATCATTGAAAAAGCAGCTTCGTGATTGTAACCGCCTATATAACTGGCTGAACCGTCAGCTTCTGTAGCTTTTACCTCGCCTAACAGAAACGAAAACACTTGTAGCGTTACTGGCATTACAAAAGCAACTGCAAGCTTTCTGAACGTTTCAGAATGCCCCTGCATTCGGATAGAAAGAAATAAAGCGCCTGATAAAACTAAGAAATAACACCATTTCACAAGAACATTAATTGTGCCGGGTATTTCGAAGTTAACTATGCCGCTTGCCGCTATCGCAGCGAAGAATAGGTAATAGGGAAATAATTTTCTTAACGTAAAAACCGCGGTAGGTATTAAAAGCAAACCTAAGCCAGCTACGCCAATACTTCCCAAAGCATTTATTGAAAAGCCCGCAACCAACGAAGGGTACGTAATAGTATGAAACGCCGACAAAAAGAATCGCAGCCATATAGCGCAAATAGCAAACGCAAGATATTTATTGCAGTTCCCAGTTATGGTGCGATACACCAAAATAAAACTTAATAGGCCAACAACTACTTTTAACCCTTCAAACATGTTTATTTGCAAACCTTTTCAATAATGGCTATTACTTTTTCTTGAAAGGCATTGTAAGAAAATTGCTTTGCACAGCTTTTGCTTTTTGCAGCGTAAGATAGCCGAACAGCTTCATCACTGAATGAGCTTAAC
>VAOV01004203.1_pt1 | contig 11089 bp, 9 predicted proteins | sample 3393941 | NCBI WGS metagenome assembly VAOV01 (sample SAMN08290427, study PRJNA428436) | hydrothermal vent metagenome | isolation source: Deep-sea hydrothermal vent chimney | place: Indian Ocean: Southwest Indian Ridge | depth 2398 m m
ACCAGAAACTGGGATAAGATCGGAAGCGTAGAGCTAAATCCGGAGAATAAAAAAGAAGCAGCTTAACAGCTCAGGCGACAACTACCTTGAAAAACGCCGAAGCTGAAAGCACGCAAGATTAGTTCCACTTTATATACTAATGTTTACTTTTCCTACCGTGTTTAAAATATCTCTGACTACTTGCTAGCTATTACCTTAAACACTACTCTTTTAAGTGTGGCGACTTTTTCTTTTCACATCTACCAAGTGGACGGGGCATCTATATGGAATATTGTAGAATCTACGCTAAGGCCTGGCTTATTATCTTACTCTCATTGTTTCTTATTTCTTGCGCTAATCGTTCGACTGAAGAAAGCCGAGAAACAAGCGCCTTTCAGCCAGGTGAAAAAATCTACGCATATCTCGAAACCAATATTGGACCAGATCATAACATCGAAAGCATTTTGAAACATTACACGGGAGACAAAAAGCTAGTACAACTTATTGAAAAATACAGTTCTAGTATTGTAAGCCTCTATGAAAAAAAAGTGCTGAACTATTCAGATTCACGTAACCAAAGCGGCATTCATTGGAACATTAGTTCACTCTCTTCGGCAGAAGTTACAGCACTTTTTGCATTATTTCCGTTAGACACAGCCAAATGGATGAAGATAGTATCAACTCATTCCATGCTAAGCGAAAATGAAATTTATGAATCTGCTATTGCTGCGGGTTTAGATCCATCAATAGTGTTTGCTGCCTCAGCATCGGGTTTTTCCAACACAGTTACTCCCCTTATCAACTCTATTGGTATAGTTATTTACGGTCAGGATGAAGATAGTGTAGCCGCTGTAAAGTTTAAAGCGCATCACGAAACAGATTGGCAAAAAGGGTTAGATTTGTCCTGGGAGCCTATTTACGGCTCCTATGCTGGCAGTTTAGTGTACCTTGAGGCAGACACAACTTATGACATTCATATTCAGATTACGAATATTAATGGCGACATTTCTGAACATACCTTTCAAACGAAAACAAAGGCCAACATCCCCCCTATTGATCCGAAAAAAATTTATTATTTATCAGAGATTTATTCAGGCGGTCAACTGGACCTGGAAGCCTTAAATATAGAGGGAAGTGAAAACGGTTACGCAAAAATAATTGGTGACGGCCCCATAATTGAAGCTGGAAATGATGTACTTTCAGCAGTGAATATTGGAAACAACTCGTATGTAATGCTCGAAAACCTTACCGTTAAAGGCGGGCAGCGTTACGGTATGTTTGCTAAAAAGGCCCATCACATTTGGATTAAAGGCTGCAATATTTCTGCATACGGTAGAGAAGCGGTAGATATTAGAAATGGTAAAGCTTATTCAAGCACTATCAGCAGTTCTCCCATCAACTACGACTCTGGCATTTACCTAGAGCGAAGCGGAATTGCTGTAATTGAAGAGTGTGAAGTGCATAGCCCCAATCTAGGCGCAAATAACTGGTCGGTTGGTCACCCTAAAGGTGCAAACGCGCTTCAAGTTTGGGCATATCACGACAGCGATGAGTACAGAGGTGAATTTATAGTAAGAAATAATCGCTTTTACGGTGCTCCAAATCACAGGTTTAATGACGTCATTGAGGGTCGGATGAATTTCGAACGGCGCGGTGGCTTTGTCCGTAATTCTGCAATTTATGGCAACTACCTAGCCTATGCCAATGATGACATAATCGAAATTGATGGTGGTCAGCAAAATGTGTTGGTGTATAACAATGAAATGGAACAGGGGTATGCAGGGGTTAGCGTGGCGCCAAACATGCTTGGACCTAGCTACATATTCCATAATCATATACATAATTTAGGTGACGATAGAGGAAAAGAGTGGACTGCTATCAAAGCAGGCGGTTTGATATCTAAGCCAGGAGGCAGAACCTACGTATTTGAAAATATTATAGATGTAAATCGCAATGGAATAGCTTCATCAGGTGTTAATGGTGATAGTACATTTTGGATTACTTCACAGAACAATATCATTTTTACGAAATATAAGAACAATAACGTGGGTTACTGCATTCTCGATAAGGAAAAATACATAGGCAGTTCATCAAAAAACGACCTCTGCTATAACGAAATAGCTATGGATTCGAGATACGATTTTGATTTGGATAATTTGGTCGAACACCCCTATTCAGAAAACTATGAATATATTGAACAATTAAAGAATACCAATGCACCTACACTAGAAATACAAGAAGAATTCAGAATTCCAAACTTTTCACCTACGGGGAGTCCTTCCCTAGCGACGCTTCCAAATTCGTGGCAGTTCAATTCGCACGAGATAGCTCACTCTGGTTTTGCTAATCAATACAGATATGGCAATACCGTAATTTCTGAAGACAACACCGTAACGCTCACTGGTAATAATTGGCGAATGTTTCCTGTCGACTTCACTCTAACAAAAGATTCAGTATTAAGTTTAGTTCTAGAAGTTGAAGGGAAACCAGACGTTGTTGGTGTAGGTTTCGAAACTGATAACAAATTGAGTCGCTCGCTGATAGTTAAGTTCTATGGTACACAAGCTTGGGGTATCAGAGCAGAAACATTTTACGATGTGCATACAGAAGTAGTGTCATTTCCAGTGGGTAAATACATTAAAGGCGAAGTAGACTATTTCATACTTGTATTAGACAACGACAATGTTAAAAGCTGGAAGAATATAGATAAAGCTATCTTCAGTGACATCACAATTACAGAAACTAAATAGCGCAAATACTCTTTAGAAAATGTTGATTACAATTAGATTGCGTACTAGTGATGTATTAATACAAAGCCTAGGAGAATACTAGCGCTATAGTGCTTGTCAGCTACAGCTTTGATCGACAAATTTTATTTTCATTAAGTATAAGTATTATAACTCGAAATATTTATCAAAAAAATCGCTTAGACGGTTTTAAATTGATGATAATTCTTTCTTTTGTGAGCGTCCGGTAAACCCTCCTAGCACTATGCAAACTATCATGGTACCAGTTGCTCGATTTTGAGGTCGGGCTTGCTGGATTCATCGTCCTATGGTTTCAACATAAATACGTCCGATGTGCTCCCCTAAAACACCAGTTCCTATTGGTTGAATGCCTCCGAGAAACAGTACAGATACCATTAAAGACCGATAACTAGACACATCATCTCATCAGATAACCTTTCAACAATCAGTACTAAGCCGTAAGCAAGTAAGTGTTCAATGCAGACCTTTGTCAGTTTAATTCAGATCGGTGACAGGTGTCATCATTGAGCGGCCACGTCGTTCTGACAAAATTCACATTAAGATGCCACGATAATAGTCTTGCGGTTAACTTCAAGGGCAATCCCGAAAATTGGACATCAGATCTTTCGATAATTACTTTCATAAGGCACTGATAAGCGCGATTTCTTTTCGATCTCGTTAGGCGCGCATTTGGTCATTGCGTTGGTAGGCTCATGCATTTTGATGATACCGCTATTTTAGAGTGAGATCGTTGATATTTATATGCGCGCTTGATTTCGGCGTCGTTGTACATCGGATGCGAGTGGCGTGTCGGAAAACTTATCTTTCCACGCTTTGGGGATTAAACTTTTATATAAGTCCAATATCATTCAGGTGTCAATTTATTTAACACGTGGTGTCCACACCTTGAAAGAGAGTGATATAAGAAACTGATTAATTTGAAAATATTAGAATGGCTCAAAAATTGCTTAATGAATAAAAAGCACAAAAATTTATTTATAATTTTGGAGTTATCGTGTTAAAAAAATTAATTCAAGCAACTTTAGCTATAGTATCACTGTCGTCCGCCCTTTCCGTAAATGCTGAAATTATCTTAGCATCTGACTTTACAGGTACATCTGGCGATCCTTCTAACATTTCTTGGACAGAGAACGGCGTTGAGGTGACAAATACACTTGACCCACAAACAACTAATTTTTTGTCTTTGGAGCTTTTCGACAACTACAGCGATTTATTTGCTGTAGACTACAACATCCATAATGAAGGGACTTGGTTTGTTGATGTTTTACTTACAGTAAGTTTCCTTGTAAGCAGCATTGATTTGGAGTCTCTGACTCTTGATGCTTCTGTTTTTAGCAATAATGGGCAATTTCAGATAAATCAGCGCGACTTAAGCCTTTCGCTAGATATTTTTGAAGGTGCGAGTTCGTTGTTTACAAGTACTGCAGACGTATTTAAACGTGATAATAACAACTCTGGCTTTGTACCAACTAAATCAATCGGATTTGACTTAAGCAATATTACACTGTTTGGCGGGAGCGAATATATCTTTCGTTTTACAGCATTTGGTAACGGCGGCGGTAACAACGCTGGTTTTGACAACTTGGTGCTCAACGGCACAGCAAACAGCTCTGCTCTAGTAAACGTGCCCGCACCGGGTAGTTTGGCTTTATTAATGACTTCTTTAGTTATACTCTGCTTCCGCAAAAAAAAGTAACATTCTAATAATTATCAAAAAGGCTCTTATTGTTTAAGAGCCTTTTTCATTTTTGCTGTATTAAAGAATACAAATTTAAGTGCCATCCCCCGTGAAAATAAGCGCATAACTTTTCGCATTGTTTTTATTATTTTCAGTTCAGAATTAGACAAAACGCGTTCGAGCATTAATGCTAATTTTTAAAAATTTATTATAAATCGTTTCTATCTATACAACTGAAAATGGTTTTATAGTTCGGTATCCATTGTTTCCGCATGTAACAGCATTATCGAAACTGCAAATGCCAATTGGCTCAATGTGTTCGAGTATGTGATAACTTGCCTTGATGAACTCAGCCCACTAAGTCGATATTGGCAACTGCTGCTGTGGTAGTTTACTAAGCGCTATGTGAGATTAGCGGCCGTTAGCTCACAGAGTTTTTATTAAAACTTCATAGGCTTTTACTTTTCATTAAATCAGTAGCTTCCAAATATTTTTTATTCAGCATTTTAATTACAGAGTCAGGTACCAAAACTTCGTTATTTTCTTTTGTTTTAATGACTTTTCCGACTTTTATGTTTTCAGACGTATCACCTGACTTTTCTTTGCCTGTTTTATTGAATGAAGAATACTCTTTTGAAAGAGGAGACTTTAGGTTTAACACCCGCGATAAGTGCAAGAGTGTTCTTTCAGTTTCATTGACAATATCATCTGAGTTCAAGTAGACAAATTTATTTAGCTTTTTCGAGAAACTTACAAGTGAAGAAAGCCGCTGTGAATAATAGTCACAGGCATAGTTAACATCGCTATACCTCTCATTACCTTCTCGCCCTCCCATAGTAACAATGCTTTTTATAGTAGCCTCTGGTTGTCGAAGCATTATTATAACATTTGAACTTGCTTTATCTAATTCGGTAGAGCTTTTAAAGTCATAAAACCTATGAAGAAGTTTATCAAAAAGTATTTTCGAAGAATCAAAATGCAACCCATCTTGGTGCAATGCTATTTTTTGGTCAATAAGTGAGAAAAAACTTTTATAACTGATACTGAGTTCGCTGTAACCACATATCTCTTCATTCGACCCTAATATATGGGAGAGTAATGACGACCTGCTTCTCATGTGGCTGAGCATAAATACTCTTCTAGGTTTTGCCCATACCAAATGAGGATTTTTTATCAAGTATCGAAACCGTTGGCTATGGTTCATTAACGAGTACTCCTTGCTTGATTTAAAGGTGATGACGTAAAAATAACAAATTTACAACCGATCTCTTGCTGCAAACACCAACATTTGGGCTATCGATTGTAATTTAGAAAAAGATCAAAAGCACAATTAGTGCCGACTTTAAACAGTATAAAGTAGTATTAAATATTCCTGACCATTATAACCATACGTTTCACCATATTACGTTACCTAATCATGAAAAAGGCTATTTCCTCTATTTTTCTGTAAGTGCTTTGCACGACATCACAAATATGGAAAGTTACTTCTTCACTTTTTAAGAATCTCTTGCGACAACTATTATAAATACTCACTTAAGAGTCTACTTCATTATTGCGAATCATACTTTTTGGCTCAGTTCATGCTTGAATTATACCTTTATATTCTTTTTTCTGTGGGAAAAGCCTTTTATTAAAAGTGACTTAGCTGTCATACTAAGCATATAAAAACATTACCGAGAATATAAACGTTGGTAAAAAGGGAGAGAAAATGAGCAATATTCAACCGTTAATTTCGGTCATTATTCCAGTGTTTAACGCTGAGCGGTATATAGATTTAGCGTTAAATAGTGTTTGTAACCAAACTTATCCAAACTTAGAAATTCTTGTAATTGATGATGGCTCATCGGACCAATCAAGAGAAATTATAGAAAGTATAAATGATGAACGGATTAAATTTTATTCTAGAGAAAACAGAGGGTTAATTAGTACTCTTAACGAAGCAATTGAGTTAAGTAAAGGACAATATATCGCCCGGATGGATGCAGACGACATTTGTTTCAAAACCAGATTTGAGAAGCAGGTAGAGTTTTTAAAAAGCAATAAAGACATAGGTGTCGCATTCACCGGTATAGAATGTGTAAATGAGGATGGTAAAATAATTCGCTCGCGAGTCTCAAGGAAAACTCGCTCAATACAACCCGTAGAATTTTTGTTTGGGTGTCCTCTCTGCCATCCGACGGCTATGTTTGATATGACAAAACTTAGCAAGAGCGATATTCACTATAAATCAGATTATCACCTTGCAGAAGATTTTGAACTTTGGACTAGATTAGTATTACGAACTAAGATTGCTTTGATCAACGAAGCCTTGTTGAGCTATCGAATACACCAGAACAGTATCACCTCTAGGAATGGAGGAAAACAGCGCTTAGTAGCTAAACGTGCCATCTCTACAAACCTAATAAATAATAAATCTAATTCAGTCAGCCCCTGTTTAACCGTTATTTATAATAATCACTTAAGTCAAGAATCGGTTTTTAGGACGGCACTCTCTTTAATACACGTTGGGTTGAAATTGAAGAGCTTAAACGGTAACTTTAGATTTAAAAAATATCTAATCAATTCTTACTTTTTAATGAAAAACAAGCTTAAAAAAAATAAAAATAGCAGAACAATAAATTAGCATGCCATACAGCTACTTTAAATATCCCAATCGTCTCAATCTTAAGAAGTCGTTCATGCCGTTAATCCTAATTGACACGTAAATTGTATTGCACTTGTAGCACATGAAATCCCACTATTAAGCTTTTGATAAAAATAAATTTTTCTATTGAGAAAATACTATTAATCTTAAAAATTGATAGATGTAAGGCTTAACCGGTCAATAGTATTAACCAATCTTTTTGTTGGTCAGAAAAATTGACATCAACTCCACCGCGTTTCTTTTTGCAACTTCAAAAAAAACAACAAAAAAGATTGAAGTGTAGATCACTGCCCCCATGGCAATTAAAGCCATCACTAACATCAAATCATTTGCAATCAATGTAGTAAAATATGGTTTTAAGAAAACTAATAAACTGTACATCCCCAACGAAGACACATAAGGGGGTGCCAGCGAATAAGCCAACCGTCTATAGTTAATAGGCACATGTCTACTAGTTATGAACAGCCTTAAGGGTAACAGCGCAAATCCTACTATTACAATGCTTATTAGCATTATTTTTATGCCAAACCAGATTGTTGCACCTGCTACGACAAAACTAGAAAACAAATTTAGCATAGTCAGATTAAAAGCGTCTCTTGTTTTTCCTTTCGCAATAAGGAGGTTAGGTAAGAACCAAGCAACAACACCTGGAAACATGCTAAAAGACGTTATAGTCATATAAACGGCACTAGGTGCAAATTTCTCACCAAAAGCAATAACAACGAATGGATCTGCTATTGCGGCCAACCCCATGAAAATTGGTAACACGAGTAATGCCGTTATTGCTACCATTTTGATATAGATGTCACCAAGATTATCCTTGTTTTTCACCCTAGAAAAACTGGGTACGACCATAGAATTAATTGAACTCATGGTAACTTGGTTTATAACTTGCGAACCTTTTTGAGCGGCGGCTAAGAGCGCGAAACTGGCAGGGCCTAGTACAAAACCGGTGAACATATTACTGGCTTTTTGATGAAGAAAATTCATGATTGCCATACCTAAAAGAGGCAAGCAAAAACTAATTAATTCTCTATTGTCGTTTTTATTGAATTGAAAATATGGCTTAAATTTAGCAACATAGAGCAAGAGAATGTATTGAATTATCGAATTAAAAAGTTTACCAATTATTAAGGCCCATAGCCCGAAGCCATTTTCAGCAAATATAATAATCGTGATTGCAGAGATTAGAGTTGAACAAAACTTAGCAATCCCCATTTGCTTGTTTTTAAATTCGCGTAATAACTTTCCGCTAACCACCACTTGGAGACTGGCGATTAACGTGATTGGAGCCAAACTCGCCACTACCAAAGCAGCTAGCGCAGAATAAGAGTAATAAGCAATAGGGGCTCCAATGCCTAATATTCCAATCATTACGACCATTCCTATACCTGCGACAAAAGTCATTGTGCTTGCAGCGTACCTATCTTCCCACCTGTCTCTTTGAACTATATTTTGGTTAACACCTGCATCTACCAAAGTATTAGAAAACTCGATGAAAAGAAAGCAAAAACCCACAAGACCAAACTCTTCAAGAGTCAACATTCGCGCTAAATAAGCATAAACAACAAAATCAACTAAGTTGATCCCAACTCGTGTAAAGGAGGTCCAAAAACTACCGCTTGTAGCTTTTCTCTTTAGTGACATCAAAAATTCTCTTGTTAAAAACGGTTGAAAGACATACCAATTTCAGATAGCTGTACCAATTACGAAAATAAATAGAGGTATTTTATTAAATGAAGAATAAGTGGTCATCTTGCCGCGGATTTGCAGATTATCAGAACCTAACGTAAAAGTAACTGACGCCATTTTTCGGAAAGTTTTTGTCGCGAGTATCTACTCTTCGCTTCTTTTCTGACTTTATTTTTACAAACGTATGCAGCTTCAAATTTTGGAAGATCGACATTCAAATCACCATAAATATGGACAAATTGATGCTGCTCACCTTTCCCTGTAATAAATTTCGAAGGTGCAGCTATGATATTGCACCCAAAACTTATTGCATGATAAAAGCTGCCTGAAGAAATCATTGTATTATCAAGGTGATTCATGATTACGAAATTAGTAACACTCAACTCTTTGTTTAGCCTTTCTATTGGCAAAAACGAATTTTCCCAAGTTATTTTAAGTCCACGCTCAAGAATGATTTTGTGCAATACTTTTTCATATTCTCTATCATTACATTTTCCCAATATCTTCAAGTATCTATCGGAGGGCCAAGTTTTAAGGAAAACGTCTACTCCTTTGTAAGGCTTAATTGCACCAAAAAACATATAACTAAAAGGCTCGCTACCGCATGGCTCGATAGGAACTTCCATTTTTTCATCATCTAAATAAAGGGGATGATGCAGCCCCCCACCCTCATACTCTTCCAGTGACACAACTTTGTAGCCGAGTTTGTACATAAGCCCCCGAAGAAAAGTAAAATAGAGGCCTTTTCCCTCGATATTGTGTGGCTTAAAATTATGTCTAACTGATATGGTTCTCGAGAAAAAAAAAGCCCCCATAACAACTAAGAGTATACATTTTAAAAAAGTAGTGAAGCGTTGTGAGCCACTAAGATGCGAGCCATAGGGCTTATCTTCAACCCAATTCAAAACAAGCGGGTAGCGTCGTATCGAAGACTCAAATAATGCTTTTAAGCTAAAAGGAACAGGCCGTAGACCCAAAGTACTGATAGCTTCTTTATTTATCTCAATATAATCATTGTTATGTTTAAAAGGTACAAAAACAATTTTCACTAAATAAGATCCTTTTCTTGACTGAGCGCAAGTAATTAAGCATTAAGAGACTCTTAATATTCTAGTAGCTAATTGACTTGCAGTTTTTTAATTTATAAAAAACTGCAAGTGAAACTTTATATAATCATTGGTTTATTGAGTACTTTACGTCTCAACGCATTGAAAAAGAAAACGAAGGTAGCTTTAAAACCTGCCCTCTTTAGAGCTTGGATTATCCAGCGAGACTTTTCATTCTTATGTTTAAGAGAAAACAAGATTTGATCACAAATACGTTTTTTAAACCAATAGTCGCCAAGAAACGTCCGATGCTTGTATGCAGAGCCTAGCCTCTTTTCAATTTCACAAGGTTTCATTTTACGAACTTTCGCACCTATGCCATCCTCATTTTGGAAACGGTATAAAAATATAGGTTCTGGAATATTCCTGAATTTGATTCCTCTTTGGAACAGGCGAACATACATGTCCCAGTCTTGCCCATTATTCAACAACTCGTCGAAGCTATTCTGCAAAAGCAAATCACGCTTAGCACTGAATCCACTCATTCCGCAATACGTGTTCCCCCTCAAAAGAGAAGTTTTTGTAACATCCAAATCTCTATTTATTACAACTACTTCTTCTTTACCTAACTGTTTAAAGCCGCTAACAACTGCATCTGCGCCGTTTAAATATTCTTCATGAATTACTTTGAGATAATTAGGCAACCAAATATCGTCATCATCTAAGAAGGCGACAATGTCACCTGAGGATTCTTTTATACCGATATTTCTGGCAGCGTTTGCGCCAACGCCTGACTTCTGCTTCAAATATCGCGCCTGTAACTTTTCGGCTAACGGATAAACCTCACCGTATGATATAGACGAGCAATCATCGATTATAATAATTTCGTGAGGAGGGAGCGTTTGCTGGCTCACCCCTATAAGGGCTTCCTGTAAAAAATCGGGACGATTATAGGTTGTAATCACTACTGAAATATTCATTTAACCTCCTTCCTGCTCAATAGTTTTTTATTTTCCTTTTCACCCAAAAGCAATAAGCTCATTAAAGGAATCCTTTTAGCAATTAAATAAACAAAAACAGGTCCAAGTATCCCAGCAACCAAACCAACAAAAAAATTTAATTCATCAGACACGCTAAATAATTTATTTACAATTATTCTACTAGCTGCAGTAAAGAAAACATGGTGACGTGGTCAACCAAAATCACACAACCCAGTTAAGCCGCTTTTTGTAAGTTAGCCATGTCAGCCTCATATTGATTTGGACTCTTGTAATCCAGATAT
>VAOV01009134.1_pt1 | contig 11076 bp, 8 predicted proteins | sample 3393941 | NCBI WGS metagenome assembly VAOV01 (sample SAMN08290427, study PRJNA428436) | hydrothermal vent metagenome | isolation source: Deep-sea hydrothermal vent chimney | place: Indian Ocean: Southwest Indian Ridge | depth 2398 m m
CAGTTGTAGAAGCTGAAGAAGAAGCAGTAGAAGCAACTGAAGAGTAATTAATACTCGATTAGAAAAAGGGGCCTGAGTGAAAACTCAGGCCCCTTTTTTTGCGGCCGAAGTACGATGGGGGCAGAGTGGAAATTGAGGTGGCATATATATTACTTCTTGGAAGCTATGTTTTCATAAGTAATAAGAAAAGTTGGAAAAACACATGAGGCAGGTTAAGATCCCGAAATTGAGAATTAAAACGATTAGTTACTACTTTCTGTAGTATATGTCAGATCTGAATACGGACACAGCGAAATAAATATATGAAGACTTTCATTGTTGATAGTAGCAATCCAATGTTTGCTACCAGCGAGCCTCTTCCTTCCAATTTTCAATTGCTAACCTTTGAAAGTAATATACTAGCGGTACTCGAAGCTGAAGTGTCGGATGTATGCTGTATAGTCTACCCATCGTTAAGTCGCCTACTTGCAAACTCAATAGATGTAACCGGCCAAGTTGCACTTGCTGAGCATAGACTATTAGATGCGATTGAACAAATAATCAACTTTTATAAGCGTAATAGGAAGCGCTGCACACTTTTGTATTTATCTGATCAGAATTTAGCTTCGCTAAACTTTGATCACCGTGAAACGTTAACGAAATTGATTTCTCAAACATCTGCAAAGCCTAGTGGCGTAATGGAATTTATTGCAGCTAGTACTATGTTGGCTAACAGAGAGTTCGGTAAACGTTTAGCTGAGCTAGAGTCATGCAGTTGTGGTGATATAACTTTCGAGTTGCAAGTCAACTCCCAGTATGGTGTTGATGCTGTTCTTAAATTAAAAAATGAAAATGAGAAAAAATTAACAGATGCTGTAATCAAAAATGCGCATATCAGAGACGCTATTGCCACAGAAGAACAAGCAAAACGCGCAGAACTAGAACAAGAAAATGAACAAGTAATTAAACAATTGCATAGCCTACAGGAGTTGTTTGAAGAGAATCTAGAACAGTTTAATCTTACAAAACATAAACTAGGGGTTGCTAAAAAAGAAGTTGCGGATATTAAGATTGCCCTTACTAGTGAAAAGCAAGCAGTTCAGCAATTAAAGGAAACTGAACAAAAAGCCGCACAGGAAAAGCATAAACTATTGCAACAACAGTTGATCGAAAAAGAACAAGAAAACGAACAATTGATGGAACAACTTCATTATACCCAAGAGCTAATTGAGCTGGAATACGAAAATAAAGCCCAGCAACAAAAGCATTTTAAAGCTGTAAGTCAAGAAAGGTCTGCGTTACTTAAAAACCTTGAAGAAGCTAAGGTAGTCCAAGTATGGTTACGTAGCGCTTTAACTGAAGCTAACCAGCGGTTATGGACAAAAAGTCGTAAATTCAGAAGCGAAATTAAACGCCAGGCAAAAGTACTGCAAGAGTCGGCTGAATTTGTTGAAAGGCAGTATTTAGAAATGTACCCCGATATAAAAAATTCTTCGTTAGAACCAGCCGTTCATTATTTAGTGTTTGGAGCGATAGAAGCGAGAAATCCTTCGAATACGTTTAATAGCCTAAGGTATATTCAAAAGTACTCTGATGTAGCAGAATCGGGTTTGAATCCTTTGCTACATTATGAAAGGCATGGTCAGTATGAAGGTCGGCAACCTAATCCAATGCTAGTACAGCTACCTACTCCCAAAGACTAATGAGCTAGAATATAAAGCCTTAAAAATTTATAGTTTGCTATTGTGTTATTGCGGTTTATTAAAAGAAACATTTAGTGAAATCTATAAATCTCGATTAATGTGAGGCTAGAATAACTATTGTCTAATAGCAGGAAGGCAAGAAGGAAGAAGTTCGTGATCGATTTAAAAACTATAGATTTTAAAAATATTGACGCAGTGATTTATTTAGGGTGCGGAGATTTACAAAGATTGCCTGATTTTCCAAACGATACGTACGTAGTCTTACTAGACGCAGACTCTGCTATTATCGATTTGTTAGAAATACAGTTCAGCAACCAGCCTAAAATTAACTGTCTGCACCGAGTTGTTTCGGTAGATGGAAGTGAAAGTCAATTTAATTATTTTAACTTGAATTCCTTCAATGGTTTTTCCGAAGAAAAGGTGATAAAAGCGCTATATCCTGGAATTAAATTACGAAATTCTGAAGTGGTGAAGACATCTGACATTACAGAAGTCATTAAAGAACTGAATATAGTCTGTAATTCGAGAAATGTTTTGTTGATCGATATACCAAGTTTAAATGCTCAGTTATTACAAAAATTAAAAGAATCTGGACAACTTTATCACTTTCGATTAATTGTGGCCTGTCAGCAAGTCGAAAATTTTTTTCAAGATGAAAATTCTGCATCAGAGTTGGGAACTTGGTTTTCAGATAATGGCTTTCTAGTCCTACAACAACCTACAGCAGACCCTGATTTCGCTTTAATAACTGCACAATCTAACCTTCCATATTCATTCGATAAAGTCCTACAGAACGAAGTAAAAAATAAAGAAAAAAATGAGCCCGACCAAAAATCTGATCAAACAACAGAAAACTTACAACTAGAACTGGGGAATTCTGATTTACACAAGATAATTGAAGAAAAAGACAAAAAATTAGCAAAGCTTGCGCTTGAGATATCTAAAATCACGTCTGAGAGAGACTCTGCGAAAGACGAAAGAGATAGTCAAAGCGAACAGATGAGTCAATTAGCAAAACAGATAGAGCAAACAAATAATTTATTGAACAATAAATTATCACAATTGAGTTTTCTACAAAAGCAGTTAGTGGAACTAGAAATTGAAAACAATAGAGTTTCTTCGGAAAACGCTATTCATCAAAAAGCTCTGTCTAAAACGCGTGCTCAGTTAGACGTAATCAAAGAACTGCTAACTAATCCAAAAGTACAGCAATGAAATACATGGAAGACATAGAACTAGCCTGGAAGATAGGTGATTGGAATTTATTGTCAGGTTTAAACCTCCAAGACTTAAAATCCTCCAATTTTGAGGCGACTAAATTGCAGTCTATTGCATTAAAAAAAGCAGTGGCGCATTTTCAATTAAGTCAAATTAAGGACGCGGTTGCGTCTATACAATTCGCTGAGAAGGAAGGTGCGAACAATAGTCTTTTAGTAAAATATCTTTTGTCGGGTGTATATCACACTCTCGCAGGACATGATGTTGAGCTTCAATACAACGAATCCGCAGTAGCTAATCTGAATGCCATACATACTATCTTGAATGCACGAAATGATAGGATAGATCAACCGAAATGGTTAACAGAAGCACAAATTTCCTATAGACATTGGGAAAATAACGTTTCCAGTAAAGTCGAAGCTGTAGTTACGCAAATAATCGACTTAGGTGAAGCTTGGGCAGGAAATAGTATTAATACTGTAATATTCCGTCATCAAGGTGTATTTAGTTATAATGGATTTCAATACACTGCTTTTTATATCGATCAAGAAACGTTACGAATTATCAAACGAAGCCTAAAAAACAATAAGATTGAAAAATATGATATTAAAGGAAATTATAACCTAAAGGATGCGCATAACAGCATTAGTCTTGGTATAGACAGGCTAGGTCGTTTACATATATCTTACGATCATCATGGAAATAGGCTTAATTATCGTCGGAGCGAGAGGGCTGAGAACATTTCTGACTGGAGCGATCTTTTACCTATGACAGGTTGTAATGAAGAGCGCGTCACTTACCCAGCATTTATTTTACCAACTGAACACACGCCCTTAATGATGCTTTATCGTGATGGTAATTGGAAAAAGGGAACTGCTTATATAAAGTATTTTGATGAAAGTTTAAATCAATGGTTTGATTATCCAAAACCAATTTTAAGTGGTGCGGATAACAAACCGTGGACTAGCAACGCATATTGGAATCACCCCGTATTAGATAAATATGGTGTCCTGCATCTTTCTTATACTTGGCGAACTGATTACTTTAGTGAAGAGCAGTTAATTAACAACATCAATATTGATTATGCTAAGAGCTTTGACTCAGGGTTGAATTGGGCGACGTCGAAAAATCATCCATATAGGTTGCCAATAACCCCATCGAATACCGAAACCGTATGGCCCGTTTCTCCAGGCTCTAACCTCATAAACCAAACCAGTATGGCTCTTGATTCAAAAGGTTATCCACATATTGTTTTTTACGCCAATGACTCAGAAGAAGTTCCGCAATATCAACATATCTGGTTCGACGGCAAGTGTTGGCGGCAAACTTACGTTACGCAGCGGATTCACCCATTCAATTTGTCTGGAGGTGGAACGTTAGAGATTCCCATTAGCCGGCCTGAAATTGTAATTGACAAAGATGATACCGTTTTTATTATTTATCGCGCTTTAGAATCGGAGCAGAAATTGATTGCCAGTTATCAAACTGCTCCGAACTATCAATATCAACCAGGACATACTGTAACGCTTTGGGAAGAGCCAGTAGGGCATGCCGAACCTATTATTGACCGAGTAAGATGGCAGCAAGATAAAATTCTAACATTGTTAGTCCAATATAATGAGCAGCCGGATGGTGATTTACAACATCAAAGTATTGAGAGCAATATTCGTTTAATCGACATTCAATTTAAAAAATAATTATAAACTTCATTATGGATATATTATGAGTTACTTAAAAAAGGCCAATGAGGCTTTTAGAAAAGCTAATTACAAAAAAGCTATTGATTACTATCGATTGGCACAAGAAAAATATCCCCAACTTTTGAGTGTAATTGAATTTAATATTAAGAAGTCAATTGAAGCCTTAGATAAAGGTGCCACTTATAATGGTATGTCTTCTAATAATTTGAATTTAAGAAAAGAAAATACTGTGCAAAAGGTTAATTTAGAGAAGATTGTGAATCTAAAACTCGCAACTTCTCAATTTGAAGGAAAATGTGAATTATTCAACGAAGGCGTTTTGAAAGGTTGGGCTGTTAAAAAAGGTCACCCAGCACTAATAATTGAATTAGATATTTATGTTAATGGAAAATTTTTTTCTAAGTTAAAAAACGATCAGAGTCGGGGCGATCTAAAGCGGCACAATAAATCTGATGGGCGTGGTGGTTTTTCAATACTTTTACCCAAAGAAATATTTTCTGAGGATGAAAATAAAATCGAGCTAGTTCTCCCGGATAAAAGTATTCTCGCAGAAGTTTTTATCCCTAAAAAATGCAATAAAATCAATTTGCATTCTAATGTAAGAGTGCCAGTTGATGAAAAAGTGTCTGTGATTGTACCTATTTACAATGCTCCAGATGATCTAGAAGTTTGCATAAAAAGGCTTTTGGACTATACAAGTAAAGAAGTGGATATTATTTTAATCGATGATGCGAGCACAGACTCTAAAATTAAAAATATTCTGGGGAGCGCAGAAAAATATGAGAATGTTAGAACCTTCAGAAATGAGTCAAACTTAGGTTTTACTAGGACTGTTAACAAAGGGATTGAGTTAGCAGGCACAAATGATGTTGTGTTCCTGAACTCTGATGCACGTGTTACCCCCAGATGGTTAGAGGGGTTAAAAGCGGCTCTGGCAACGGATGCCAAAATTGCAACTGTTACACCTATGTCAGATAGGGCTGGAGCATTCTCAGCACCTAATATAGGTAACGAAAATGATTTACCAAAAGGGGTAAAAGAAGAAGACTATGCTATTGCTTTTCGTCGCCGCTCTTTTGGTTTTTACCCAACAGTTCCAACTGGAAATGGCTTTTGCTTGTATGTGAGAAGAAAGTGTATAGATGATATAGGTCCATTGGACGCAGAAGCTTTTCCACGTGGTTATGGTGAGGAGAATGATTTCTGTATGCGTGCACGCGCGGCTGGATGGCGAAATATTATCGATGACCGTACATATATTTTTCATGATAGAAATAAAAGTTTTGGAGAGGCCAAAACTGACCTGATGGCGGCTGGTCGTAAAATTGTTGATAAAAGATATCCAGACTATAAAAAGTCAACTTCCATATTCACGAAAAGTGTTCAAATCAATTTAGCAAGATTTAGGGCTAGAATGGCGTTAAATGACGTAGAAGCAAAAGTCCTTCCAAGAGGCCTGTTTGTAATTTCGACACTTACAGGCGGAACACCTCAAACGAATAGAGATTTGATGTTAGCGGTGAGTTACGAAATAGAGCCTTGGTTATTGCACTGTGATAGTAGGGTTATATCACTTTATAAAATTCACACTGATAGAGATGATGAGTTAATTGAACAGTGCTTCCTAAACGAACAGATAGATCCATTAACTCACGTATCTGCCGAATATGACCAGGTAGTTTCAAGTTGGTTGATAAATTTTGATTTTGAGTTAGTGCACATAAGGCACCTTGCATGGCATTCATTAAATCTCCCCAAGTTGGCAAAGAAAGCAGGTGCAAGAGTCATAAAGTCTTTTCATGATTACTACGCAGTCTGCCCAACTGTCAAACTTTTAGATAACGATCGTAAATTTTGTGGTGGTCAATGCACTTTAACGTGTGGTGAGTGCCCACCTGAATTATGGGAAAAAGATTCATTCCCTTATCTTAAAGATAATTGGGTACATACTTGGCGCCGGATGTTCACAGAAGCCGTAAAGCATTGTGATGCATACATAACCACACACCAAAGTGCTAAAAATATTATCCTAGAGCAGTTAGATATTGAGGCGGAAAAGTTCCATGTGATACCTCATGGTCGAGATTTTGAAAATTTCTATCAACTATCTGCGCCATTTAAAGATGGTGATGTTTTGAGAATTCTTGTCCCGGGAAATATAAATGAAGCAAAAGGTAGTGAGATTATTGCAAACATTCTAACTCAAGATAAAAAAGGGCTATTAGAGTTTCACATTCTCGGCCGAGTGAGCGCTTCTTTAAATCAGTTTAAGCACCCACGCTTAATCATCCATGGCGAATATAAAAGAGAAGATTTTGCAAAGCGTGTCAAAGAAATTAACCCACATATTGGTGCAGTTTTATCGATATGGAATGAGACATGGTGCCATACACTAACCGAATTGTGGTCTGTTGGGTTACCTGTAGTCGTTACCGATTATCGAACTCTATCTCAGCGTGTCACAGAATGCGATGGAGGGTGGGTCTTAGAAAACAATGATTCTAATTGTTTGGATTTTATCAACGCCACCCAGATAGTTGAAAAGGCCACCAATGTGTATAGTTTTCAAAGGGAAATTCAAAAGTCTAATAACAAAAAAATGGCAGATAAATATAAATCTGTTTACTTTGGGTTGGTGAGGTGACTTATGAGAGGCAATCTAGAGTTAGTGAATAACTTGTGTATTAAGGGTTGGTGTGTTGAAGAGGGAGTTAGTATACCTGAAGTCGTTATTTTAGTTAACGGCGAATTCTTTAGGAAAGTTTCTTGCCATATAAGACGGCTAGACGTCATAAAGGCAACTAACGTTGATAATGTATTTAATGCTTTTTATGTAGACGTTAATTTAAAAAAAGGGGACGTAGTAAGCTGCGTAACTTCAAAAGGTAATACCGAGTTGACACGTTCGCCAAGAAAAGTACTGACTGAAATTGTAGAAGGCAATGAGTTTGGTATTTCTCAAATAGAAAAACTATATGAAGGTTGTCGTCTAATCAAGAATGAAAAAATTGATACTATTAACGAACGCTCAAAAGGAACAATACCCTTTCACATTTATGAAATTGAAAACGCATACATAAACCATGAGGGAATAATTTATGTAAACGGTATGGTTGTAAGAGAAACGCTTTCGCTTTTTCACTCAAGGGATAATACATCAAGACGTAGTGAACAAAAAGTAGCCAGTGTTTATTCTGAGATTTCCAATTATGATTATGCAACATCCATAGCTTCTTTTGGTGTTCATAACTACTATCACTTTATATTCGATTTTTTATTCCGTTATATTGCATATAAAGAGTTTGAGTTTACTGGTAAATTTCTTCATACAAATTTACAGTCCGATTTTCAAAGCAAAATCTTAAAGGTTTTTAATGTAGAGGGTGGCGAATGCTTGAATGCTGGTGTTCTGCGTTATTATAAAAAGTTATATTATATAAAACCTATAAGAAATATGTTTGTCTATAATAAATATTTTATGGATTTATTTTTATCCAAAGCGCGCTCATTTAGGTTTGACCATAGCTTTAACCTTAAAAAAATTTATCTAAGTAGACTTGGAAACCCAAATAGGTCATTAGAGAATGAGAAAGATGTTATAGATTTTTTGAGAAGTAAAGGTTTTGACATTATAAGCCCTGAAACCTTTTCCATTGAAGAACAGATATCAATGTTTTCTGACGTTGACTTTGTTATTGCACCAAGTGGCGCTGCGCTTACTAATATGATATTCAACAAAAGTCCAGATAAAGTTAAAGTCATAGAGATTTGCCCAGATAGTATCAAATTTGATGGTAGTAATATGAACGAGTTTTGGAGCTCTTTCATGAGTTGCCTTAATGTAAATCATAAGAGAATTTACAGCGAGTCCTTGAGTAAGTGTGATGAGAACATTCATAAACAGAAGTACTTTTTAAATTTGGAAGACTTAAACACTTCAATAAAAGAAATGGAGGGGATGTGAAGTTTATTGATTTTAAACCGTTAGGTGATGATAGAGGATCTCTAGTAGCTTTAGAGAGTGAAAGGTCTATTCCATTCAAGATCGAACGTGTTTATTATATTTTCGGTACGAAAGATGGCGTTTCCCGAGGCTACCATGCGCATAGAAATTTAAAACAGGTAGCAGTTTGCGTGACAGGAAGTTGCCGCTTTATTTTAGATGATGGGTTTGAACGGCAAGAAGTAGTTCTTGATAGTTCAACCAAAGGGCTGCTAATTGAAGGACTAATTTGGCGAGAAATGCACGATTTTACGCCAGACTGCGTATTAATGGTTTTAGCGAGCGACTATTATGACGAAGATGATTACATTCGCGACTATCATAAATTTGTAAAGGAAGCACGTGAGCAACATTAAGATCCATTCACTAGCCGATGTGCAAACAGATTTAATCGGTGATGGTACAACCATCTGGCAATTTAGTGTAATATTAAAGCAAGCGAAAATTGGAGCAAACTGCAATATTAATGCGCTGACGCTTATCGAAAACGATGTGGTCATTGGAGATAATGTAACGGTCAAATCTGGTGTCCAAATATGGGATGGCTTGAGAATTGAGGACAATGTTTTCATCGGACCGAATGTGACTTTTACCAATGACTTTACCCCCCGGTCGAAGCATCGGCCGCCAGAATTTCTGAGAACTACTATTAAGAATCATGCTTCTATTGGTGCAAACGCTACGATTCTGGGAGGTATTTCGATTGGCGAGTATGCACTTATCGGGGCAGGCAGTGTGGTCACTAGAGATATTCCACCACATGCTTTGGTCTACGGTAACCCTGCCAAGCAACATGGCTGGGTGTGCGAGTGTGGATCTAAGCTAGAAGACTTTAGTTGCGCTTCGTGTCACCTTGATTTCGAGATTGTTAACAATAAATTTATTAAGAAAGATATATGATTCCATTTTTAGATTTAAAAGCCATTAATAGCCAGTACAGAGACGATCTTATCAAAGCTGCGACTGATGTTATTGATTCCGGCTGGTATGTTCAAGGGCAACAAGTCAGTGCTTTTGAAGAAGAGTTTGCAAACTACTGTGGTACCAAGCACGCTATTGGGGTTGCAAATGGCTTGGATGCACTAATTCTTATATTAAGAGCTTATAAAGAACTAGGTAAGCTCAAAGAAGGTGACGAAATAATTGTGCCAGCGAATACTTATATCGCTAGCATTCTCGCCATTACAGAAAACCGTTTAAAGCCCATTTTGGTTGAACCACATGAGTCTACCTACAATTTAGACTCAAACTTGATAGAACGCTCTATTACACCAAAAACAAAAGCGGTCTTGGCCGTTCATTTATATGGTCAGCTTGCAGATATGCCAACAATTAACGCTATATCTCAAAAGCATAATTTGTTAGTGATTGAAGATTCTGCACAATCCCACGGCGCTCAAGTAGATGGTCGAAGAGCTGGTAACTGGGGGGACGCCTCTGGTTTCAGTTTTTACCCTGGTAAAAACTTAGGAGCATTAGGCGATGCGGGCGCGGTAACCACAAATGACGACGATTTGGCGCAAGCGATTCGTGCGTTAGGAAACTATGGAAGCCACAAAAAATATGAAAATTTATATCAAGGCGTAAACAGTCGATTAGATGAAATGCAAGCCGCATTGTTAAGAGTTAAACTCAAAAACTTGGACTATGAAACAAGACGGCGTCAAGAAATCGCAACTATGTATATTAATGGGATTAAAAACGATGCGATCGTTTTACCTTTGCAGCCAAATATGACACCTCTTTCACGGCACGATTGTGTGTGGCATTTGTTCGTGATACGAACTAAAGTACGTGAAAAGTTGCAGGCCTATTTGACTGAACGGAGCGTCCAAACCCTAATTCACTACCCCATTGCACCACATCATCAAAAAGCCTACAAAAATTGGCAGCCTCAAAGCTATCCGATTACTGAAGCCATTCACGATGAAGTATTAAGTTTACCTATCAGCCCAGTGCTGGACGATGAGTCTGTTAATCGCGTCATTTCGATAATTAATGACTTTAAATAACATCACGGTTCTCTAAGCAGGAATAATTTTTCTGTAAACGAGTCAATCGTATCTGCAATTGTCCACTTCCCCTTCAGTGAGACAGTGCTGAATCAAAGTTTCTAGTTTTTCTCGGTAAGTGGCAGTTGGCCGGTTACCGAGATTTTCAAATGTTCTTTCTTCGTTTTGGTCCAGACGCCAGCGCCGAGCTATGTCTTCACCAGGCTAAGATTTCGAATTAAGAAGACATCTTAGAACGCTCTGTGGAATGAACCGTTAAAGCGCTCAATAATGCCATTTTTTGTGGCTTACCTGACAGGATATATCCTAGCTCAATATTATTGGTTTTCTCTTTATAGATGGCGAGTGTGCACCTAAATTGTGTCCGTCCGGTAATCCCCACATTCAATTCATAGGTCAGCTACGGCATGGTGTTCTTTTTTGCTAAGGAGAATGACCATGCCGCAACATCAACGAAGAGA
>VAOV01001495.1_pt1 | contig 11011 bp, 10 predicted proteins | sample 3393941 | NCBI WGS metagenome assembly VAOV01 (sample SAMN08290427, study PRJNA428436) | hydrothermal vent metagenome | isolation source: Deep-sea hydrothermal vent chimney | place: Indian Ocean: Southwest Indian Ridge | depth 2398 m m
ATAGCACGTCGTTTTTAACGTTGCTGTCTTTACTGGTAATTAAATCGAACATGTTCTCTCAGAAGCTAAGATGTTAAACACAACAACCCACCGTGGCGTAAACCGCTAGATTGAGCAGCACACCATGCAAGTAGGAGAATTTTTCGGCGATTCTATCACCATTAGGGCTTAAAATCTTTTAATAGATTGTTACTAAGACAAACCTTAATCCGTAAAGTCTTTCCGCTTTCCGCCACCAGTTTGTTGCTGCCCAAATTTTTTATGTTGATAGAACCCTGTTTTTGAGCGTTTTCATATCGCTTAATTTTCTCGCCTTTGCTGACAAATGACGCCGTCCATGGCATCGTATTACGGTATTTTATTCATGTTGTCCGTCAGCGCTCACGGTTGGAACTAAGTCGAGCATGGTGATGAGACATCGCTTTAAGGCTAGTGCCTTATTCAACGAGGAGTTAAAGTGGTACCTTATATTCTTACTATTTTGTGCGTGTTGGTGGCAGGCGCTATTCATTGGATGTCACCAAAGGCTTATTGGAAAGCGACCATTATGTCGACCGCCGTTATTTTATTGTTTTCCGTTGCCGCCCTGTTTATCTTCCAAGCGTCGGGCATGCTAGTGAGCGAGCACACCGGAGAAAACGCTGACTTCTCAGGGCAAATGCTTACTATCACAACCATGATTGCGTTCTTTGGCTTTCTCATTTCCTTATTTGTAGGGTGGTTTCTTCGGGTAGTAAGAAACTAAGAGACAACCACATTAAGAAAAATCCCAAAGTTTCAGCGTTTTGCTGTGTTGTACGTATAAACAGCCCCGAAAACGCCAACACCAGGTTGCACCAATTTGGCGCAACCTTTCACTTCTCGCTACACAAATAAGGCAACAGCCACACCCTCGCCCCCTTTATGTCGAACCATGGTCAAACCCTTCGTGGCTCCCAGCCCTTTATTCTTATTGGCGCTGAAAGAACTTAACGCCACTGAACCTTCATGGTATCCCTGCATTATAAACAGGGCATAAGTGTTGCTTGGCTTAACGCGTTATCTCTATTTTTAGCTAAAGTAGTTTCCTTATGCTTCATGAATCCGAACCGACCATTACACTGTGTAGCGACGCGACTAAGCGCTTTTTACTTGCAGCTAAACACGCTGAGATTACGGTACTTGAACAGTTATCGAGTAACTGCCGCATTGTTATTGCAGTGCGAGAACTTATTCATGAACTTCAAAAGGAACGGGGTGCCAGCAATATCTTTCTCGCGTCAAACGCCGAGCGATACCGCTCAGAGCGGATGCAATATGTTGCTGCTAGTGAACACGCAGAGTCAACGCTAAAAAGCCAGTTAAAATCCCTCTACCTGACTGATGAGATCACCACGGGCAACCCGCGTTTATTGAGTAGCATTACGCTTGCAATGCAGGCCACGGACTACCTACCTCGATTAAGAGAACAAGTGAGTAAGCAGAAGCTAACGCCACTGGAATCGACACGCGCGTACAGCCGTTTAGTCGCCAGTTTACTTACCGTTATTTTTGAAGCGGCGGATATTGCAAGCGACCCTACTATTACTAGATTGCTAGTGGCGTTATTCAACTTTATGCAGGCGAAGGAATACGCAGGGCAAGAACGGGCTTGGGGGGCGATTGGTTTTGCAGAAACCCATTTTGATGCGCGTTTATGCGAAAAGCTTGCTGCCCTTCAGCAAGCCCAAGAACATCACTTCAATATTTTCTGTGAGTTTAGCTGTAAAGCACACAAAGACGCCTTGGATACGTTAAATAAAAGCCCTGCCGCTATCGATATCGCGCAGCTTAGAAACATGATTGCGCAACTTGGTGACGGCAGCCCAATTGCTGGTGAGATATCAGAAGTTTGGTTTGATGTAGCGACACGTCGCATGGATGCCATGCAGGCCATTGAAGTCGCGCTCACGGAAGCCCTTTTGCATCAAGCCAATACTAAAGTGGCCGACGCAAAAAATGAAATGGCCAATCATCAACAGTTGCTTAAACGCTTCAACGATGAACACGCCACCGATGGCTCGCCACTCACCCTATTGTTCGACCCCAGCATGCCGGGCTTAGCGGAAGATAGTAAAGACGACGAGCTTAAAACGCTGCCACTTAATGAGCAAACCAAAACCTTATCTGCCCACCGCTCTTTTTATGATTTACTGCGTTCACAAGCACAACATATCGAAGACATGGGCCGCGAACTTGAAGAAGCCAAGCGGGCAATACAAGATCAAAAGCTGATAAGTCGAGCAAAACTGGTAGTAATGGAGCAGTTTGGCTTAAGTGAGAATAACGCCTACCGACGATTGCAAAAACAAGCCATGAGCGAAAATACCACCATAGCGGCCATTGCCGCTAAGATAGTTAGTATTGCTACAAAAAGTGCAGTGAGAAAGTAGCTTAAGCCCATTTTTGCTTTAGTGATTAGCCAAAATAGCTGAATATACATGCCATTTGCTGCACTTCTGTTGCTATAACACGACCTTCAACAAAGGCCAAACCTTACGCCAATTTTTAGACACAACGCGTTGCTCAAAAACATCAGGTCTAGGGTATTTGGGGTTAATACTTATCGTGCCGGCGAAGTTTGCTTCCAAGCCAAATGGCGCCAGTATATCTACATCGTCATTTGCTAAAAGGCGCACCGCTACACAGGTCTCCCGCTCTATCCAATATGAAATGGCCTCACTGCAGCTTTTATAGGGCGCGTGCCCGTGAGCCAAATGCATACGCGCTTGGTTTTTTACCTGCCAGTTGGCATTCGGCACAAAACGGGCAAGCTCATGTTCAAACGCTTTCTCCTGTGCCTTAGCTTCAGATAAGACGCCGGCCTGGACGCCTGGCTGAGAAAGCGATTCGATGGTGTTCTCAACGCTAACCTTGCTCTGCGGCACGGTAATTTCATCGCTAAAGTAAACCACATCAATATCATTAAGTGGCGTAGGTCTAGCCTTATTGTGTAAATCATCCCAAATGGCATTTCGCACAAACCCCGCACCCAAATAGCCTTGTGGTAAATTAAGTGCGCTTAGTGCGCGAAGGCAATCCATTCTGAAAGGGTCGCGGTGTATTATTTTACTAAGCGCCTGGTTTAGCACCACACTTAGCCTTCTTTTTTAATACGCAGCTTGCGTTTCCACTTTATTACGTAAAAACAAAACGACGCCATGCTGCCCCCTGCAAACCACCCCGCGATGATGTCACTAGGCCAATGCACACCCAACATAACGCGGCTTAAGCCAATGCAAAACACCAAAAAAGCGGCGGTGAAGTAAATCCATGTCCGCACTGATGTGTTTTGTGTGAAGTATGTAAGCAAGTGCGCAATATAGAAATAAACCAACGTTGACAGCGTAGCGTGGGCCGAAGGAAAGCTTTGGGTATACACATCAACGTGTTGCATGGTTAATGACGGACGTGGCCTATCAATTCCCGCTTTAAGTAAAAAAGTCATCGCTATGCCTGCCGCTACCGCGAGAATAAAAGTCAGTGATTTTTTCTTTTCCCCCGCCAAGGCCAATGCCCCTGCTACCGCTGCAGCAACAAATATAAGCACGGTGTTACTGCCAAGGGCGGTAACATCTCTTAACACATCGTTCTTCCATCCATGTACATCGCCAAGCGCGCTCAGTGTCGTAAATAATGTATTGTCGAATGAGGTCATTACGCCCATATAAACAAATAACATCATAAGTAAAAAGCCGGTGCCCATTAGCAGTACTTGAATTGCTGGGGCTTTAATAATGGCCACGTAAGAGGCGAGCGCCCCATTGTTTTTTGTATCGCTGCTTTTCATTTATTTACTTCCATTTATTACGATAAAAAGCGTTACTTGTCGTGTTTACTGCCGCCTAAACAATTAGGAGAAGCCAAAGACTCTCCGCCACGGGCTTCCCACTCTGCGGGTGTATAAGTATGCAGTGCAAGAGCATGTACAGGCCCCTGTAACGCTTCTGCGGCAAGACCATTTATTTCTCTGTGACGGGCAATAAGGCGTTTGCCTTCGAACGCGTCGCTTACTACGGTTACTTTAAAGTGGCTCTGCGCGCCGTCGGGCACATTGTGCATGAAGCTCTCATCCACCACTTCGAGGTAGCTCGGGTTTAGTGCTGCTTTAATCGTTGATTCAAGAAACGTTTTTACTTGCATGGTTGGCTTACCTTGCTCTTTGAATAAGGTGTCGAAAAGTAAGATTAATTCTACCACCGATAGGCTTAGCCGTCTTCGCAATCCCGTGCACATAATGACTTTGCGTTGCCCCAGCCATAATCAACACACTACCGTGTTCGAGTATTTGGGTATATTTTTCTTTTGTTTCTTTGTGTTTTAAAACAAACGGCCTAGCCTCACCTAGCGTTACCGAAGCAATCACTGGATTCGTACCTAACTCTGGTTCATTATCAGAATGAAAACTCATGCTATCTTGCCCGTCGCGATACCAGTTAGCGAGTACACTGTTAAATTTTGTACCGTAGTTGGGCGAGCATAACGCTTCACAACGGGCTTTAATTGACGCGAGGCTTGATGTCCATGGGTTAGGTGACAGAGTAAGGTTTGAATAGGTATAGGTGCACTCAGGGTCGCCATGCCAGCTTTGAAGACGGGGAATTTTCACCTGTTTACCAAACAACCGAAGAGTATCTTGTCTCCAGGGTAATTCGGTTTTTAGCCGTTCGAAGAAAGCGTCAGCATCATTCTTCGACAATGCGTTAGGAAAATACCGAACATCTGCCTCATTCAGCGGAAGCTGGTAAGGCACACTTTCTTCATCAGGTGTCTCAAAGAGAGAAAATTGCATGTCTATTCGTTTAATTCCATTGTGGTAATTGTGAGGGGTTGCTCCCGCCTATTATACAAACTCCAATATTGACCGCCGCGGTGATAATTTATTTTTCGCTATTTCTTAGCGTAGTCTTCATTACGGGCAGCGTGACATTGTGGTTTGATTTAGTGGCCAGTTAAATACTCGGTCTACAAAGCGGAATTAAAAAAGACGGCCAGGATATTTCATTATAAGGCGTTATTAAGTAGAGCCTTATTTTGGGTATGGTAAGATAGACAGTAAATCTCTAACCCAATGGCGCATTCGTCAATAACGAATGTCGTGAGCCTTTCCTTTGCAACAGACCCCAATGAATACAGAATTTATATTTGCCGACCGTCAACTCTCGCTTATTCGCTACCCTGAAAAGCACCAGCATGTGAGCCTTCAAGCATGGGACAGTGCTGATGAACTGGTGATAGAGCATCTAGAGTCTCTTTTGAGTGAGAATAAGCTGTCTATCGGCGATAATGAAAGTACGCCGTCGCTAATGATCTTTAACGACGATTTCGGCGCATTAGGCTGTTGGTTTTCACATTTAGCCCCTTATTGGGTATCCGATTCCTATATATCTTTGCGTTCGTTGCACGAGAATTTAAAAGCAAATTCCTTGCTAAGCGCTTCTGAAGGCTCGTGTACACAAGAACTAAAAACGTCACCGGTTAAAACATTAACCAGCGTTGAGAGCGCTAGTTTTAAGCCTGCATGTGCACCGGCCGTGGTAGTCATAAAAGTGCCTCGAGCGCTTGCTTTACTTGAACAACAGCTTATTGATTTACAAGCCTATATTACGCCTGAAACCCAGGTTATCGCGACGGGCAAGGTCAAGGCGATCACAAAATCGGTACTTAACCTTTTCGAAAAATACATTGGCCCGACGACGACATCTCTGGCGAAGAAAAAGTCACGACTTATTTTTGCCACGCCAAGAGACTCGTTAAAGCAGGCGACATCGCCCTACCCAACGCGGTGGCAGTGTAAAAGCACCATGGGCGCTGCGCTTATTATAGACAACCTTGCCAATACGTTTGCACGCCAGTCGCTAGATATCGGTGCACGCATTATGCTGGAGCACATGACGGTCAGTGCCAACGACGTAGTGGTAGACTTAGGGTGCGGCAATGGCGTACTGGGTCTTAACGCACTCTCTCTTGCCCCAGATGCCAAGGTGATTTTTGTAGATGAGTCATATATGGCGTTAGAAAGTGCCAGACTTAATGTACTTAACAACTTCCCCGATAAAATCGAACAGTGTGAGTTTGTCGCAAGTAATTGCTTAGAAACACTCTTAAACCGTGAAAATAAACCTGCTGTTACTAAAATTTTGTGTAACCCACCGTTTCATCAGCAAAACGCGATTACCGATCATATCGCGTGGCAGATGTTTACCGACTCTCGCGACCTGCTTGTCAAAAGCGGGCATTTGGTTGTGGTTGGGAATAGACACCTTGAGTATCACATTAAGCTTAAAAAACTGTTTGGTGGCGCAAAGGTACTTGCGAGTGACAAAAAGTTCGTTATCTTAGGCACTGCTAAACGATAAGCACGCTAAAAAAACGCGTAATACGGAATATATTTAAAGGCATTTTTATGAAAAAAATACTTTTACCACTTCTTACCGCCATCGCGCTGCTAGGCAACAGTTCAGCGGTTTTGGCAAAGAAAGACGACGGTTCTCAGGTTCAGCCAGATAACTACTATCCTCGGGTAAAAATTGAAACTACCATGGGCGATGTTGTGGTTGAACTCGACAGAAGACGTGCGCCTATTACGGTAAATAACTTTCTTCGCTACGTAGATAAACGCGCCTATGAAGACACTATTTTCCATCGCATTGTGCCCGGCTTTGTTGTACAGGGCGGCGGCTATACCGCAGACTTTGACGGCAAATCAAACTTCCCCGATATCTTTAATGAGTCTGGTAACGGTTTAACTAACGATCTACACACCATTGCGATGGCACGACAAGGTGACCCACATACCGCAAACCGACAGTTTTTCTTTAATGTGAACGACAACAGCAGCTTAAACCCGGGCAGAGACTGGGGCTACGCGGTATTTGGCGTGATTGTGGAAGGCGAAGATATAGTAGATGCCATGTCAGAGGTGGAAACTGAGTATTCACTTAGCTTGAACGCGAATAATGTGCCTATTGAACCTATTGTCATTAAAAAAATGACGGTTCTGCCGCCGCTTTAGTACATCTTTCTTCGATTTAACCACCCTTTTTCGATTTAGATATCAATGTGTCCTTTTCTGGCGAAAACGGACACATTGCTTCAAGGTTTAGGTAGATGTCATTTTAGCGACTGGGCGTATTCTTGTGCCTGAGTTAACAACCGCAACACGTTGTTACCCCAAATATCTTGCAAGTCTTCTTTGGTGTAGCCTTCGGCTAGAAGCCTCTCTGTTATCAGCGGTAAAGCGGCAACATCCATCATGCGCTCCACACCGCCGCCGCCATCCCAATCTGCACCCACCCCAGTATGTTTAGGCCCAGCAACTTTTAAAATATGAAGAAAGTGAGCCATATAATCGTCAAAGGTTGCACGAACAGCAGGGTGCTCCATATCAATTTGCTTACGTTTTTGCTTTAGCGCAGCCACTTGCTCTGGCGTCATTTCAGCAATGTTCCCCATTTGCTTAAATAATTCCCCATACGCTTTCTTGCGTTTGGGGTCGCTTGGCAATTCTGTTAAGTAAGAGCCATAGGCGTTGACATGGATAACACCGCCACTTGCGACCAACTTTTTTAGTAGTTCATCATTGATGTTTCTTGGATGATCATAGACGGCTTTCGTGCCCGAATGCGACAGGATGACAGGCGTTTTCGACAGCCGTATCATGTCTTCGAGTAAGTCGTCGTGAGCATGCGAGCCATCCAAAATTATACCCAGTTCGTTAGCTTTCTTTACAAGCTTTTCTCCAAGTGGAGAAAGCCCTCCGTATTGCTGGCCATTAGGATCAGTGGAACTATCGCCAAATTGGTTATTCTTAAAATGAACGGGACCAACCATCCTAAGCCCCATTTTATAGAAAGTATCTAACAAGCTGAGGTCTTCCCCCAGCGGGTAAGCATTTTCCATACTGATATAAACAATTTTCTTATCATTATCAGCGATAGCTTTGGCGTCTTTTGGATCAGTGGCAAGAGTAAATGTATCCGGGTTGGCTTCGACCATTTTATGAATAGCCATAGCACGAAGAATCGCTGTGTCGCGTGCAGATTTAAACCCCTCTACTGTAACTGGGCCCTGTGGCGTGTAAATAACCCAGAACCCGCCGTCTAATCCGCCGCTTTCCATTCTTGGAACATCCACTTGGGAAAAGTCATCCTCAACATTATGCGCATGCATAATATTAAAACCGGGCTGTACGAGCAGCGCTGGCGTATCTAGGTGCGTATCCATGACGACCATAGAGTCATGAATATCGCTTGCCTTTACTGACTCCGCATTAGAATAGGCACTTGTTAAAGCTAAAGAGAGTGCTAAAGCGCTTACTGTTTTACCATTTACGTACCGCATTTAGAAATCCACCGTTAATGTTGCTTGGAAAGTACGTGGGCTAAGTGGGCGACCAAACGAGGAACCGGTGAAGCCGAAAGACATAACTTCTTTATCGAATACATTATCAACGTTAAACCGCAATCGAATATTCTCGGGCATACCAAAATTGTTAGGACCACCAATATCTACGTAAGCCTGAGCAACCAGGTAGCTCTCTAACTCATAGGTCTCGTTAAAGTCTGTATATCGAATGTCTGTATATTTGGCAGAGAAATTCGCAACTAGCCATTCGGTAGGTTCATAGGTAATACCGCCGGTCATTAACCATTCAGGGCTATCGGGTAATTGGCTGCCGGCTGGATTACCTGCAAACCCGTCTTCTAGTTCGGCTTTCTTATACGATATATTTGCATTGAAATAGAGCTTTCTGTCGAACATTTCGGGTTGAAAAACTCCGCTAAATTCGATGCCGTAGGCTTTAGATGCACCGGCGTTAACATAAAAGGTTTCTGGTTGGCCTGTTGCTGGATTAATCACGCTACTGGCAATTAGTCGATTATCAAACTGGGTATAAAATAGCGCGACCGCACCGTTGTAATGCTCTCGGTTGGTTCTAAATCCGAGCTCATAGTTGTCGGCTTCCTCTCCTTGCGGAGCTTCAACGTCAAACCCAACAGCATTGTCAAAGATATCGTCCGTTCCTGCCGGCAGTGCAAAGTTTTGCGCGAACGAAGCGAATAACTGATCCGATTCATTTAAACGATAAACCGCGCCAACCATTGGCAGAAAGTTATCGGTGTATTCAGCCTCAATAGACTGCGGTCCATAACCAAGTTCGCCATCTATTTCGTAATCGTTATAGTCTCTGTACCCGTCTAGTGAATAGTCAATAGACAGTGACTTAAACCCGACTTCAAGCAACAGGTCATCGTTCATCATGGCAAAGTTATCTTTAATAAATAACTGTGTAGTATCACGAACGGCAGTGTAATTCCTTCGGTAATAAGCAACTTCGTCGTAAATAACGTCACCGTCCGCACTGCCGCCGGTTTTATTTAAACGCGCCTGTGTTCTATTGTAGGTGTCTTCTTCTACCCAGCCACCCGCCTCGAATTTATGCTCACCAATAAACCACGTGACGCTTCCCACGAGACCCTCTCGCTCACCACCTACAGTAGATAGGCCGTATTGCACGCCCCTAGGGTGAACCACATCTAACCCCGCTGCCGCTTGGTCAGTATAAATACTCAACGTATTAGAATAGCTATCAGGCGATACACCGTAACCATTTTTATCTTCATAATACGCCGTAGCTTCAAGTTGAATATCGTCGGTTAAGTAGGTGCCAAACCCAAGAGAATAAAGTTTATCGTCTCGTATATTAATTCTATCTTCGTAATAGCTTGTACAATTAGAACCTGTAAATACCGGCGTAAAGTCAGTGTCATCAATAGTACCGTCACCATTGAAGTCATAAACTTCAGGTTGAGGTTCGATACATCCTTCGGGAATACTGTCTAGGTAGCTGTAGTAATAGTCATCTTCAAAAACAGAGGCTGGTGCAGAAGGTGAATCGTAGTCGAAAAAGTCATTTGCTACGTAAGTAGCTTGAATATAGCTACTGCCAAATTCATAAAGCGCTTTTGCTTCAATATGCTCTCTGTCGATAGTACCTGGACCCCGCCATAAGTCAGAATCGGTTTTCGAGCGACTTACATACGCTTTAAAACCATCGATGTCGCCGGTTTCCAGCTTGACGAAGGTACGCTGTAAATCAAAATCGCCAGCAGTAACTGCGACCATACCTCCCATTTCATCCGAAGGCCGCACCGTATTGTATTGCGCAATCGGACCGAGCGATGCGTAAGTTGGTGCAGAGACATCTCCCGCGCCAGGTGAGGCAATGACAGCCCCTAAATTCTCATTATCAACGTATCGGAATATAGGGCTTCCTCCAAATGCATCAGAGCGTCCCATTGGAATACCATCAAGAACAAATCCCATTTGACTGAGCTGGAAAGCTCGCACTTGTACCGAGTTACCAAACTCATAAAGGCCAAGTGCACCATCAGTTTGAACGTTAAAGCCAGGTAAACTCTCTAGCATTTTCAGGCCGGAAATGCCCGAAGGTGCTGAAAGCAACTCCTCGCGACTCACCGCAAGTGTATTGGTGGCTTCGTCAGTTCCAATTGCAATATCGGTTTGGGTTACACGACGTCCTGTGACAACTATTTTTTCTTCTGTTTCGACTTGCTGTTCACTAGTCCTCTCTTGAGAATTAGCGTAGGCAGGGATAAGCGCTTGGCTTATTATTCCTGCTAACAATGTGCATTTGAATGTTGTATGTGTACTTTTTATTGTCATAGCTGCGGTCTTCTTATTAGGTTTTATATCGACTTGGCGACCCTGTTTTTTATTCTGCGCATTTCCATTTGCGGTGCGTTTACTACCTGTTGTTCAACAGGCATACCATTGCGCAAAGAGGGGCGAGAAATTTTGACGAATTACCTTTAATCAGAGACGAGTGACTCAACCAGGGGAAATACCGTAGTAGAAGAGGCTGAACTGTTAACGTACAAGTAACATTTAAATGGCAAAGAGATCGCTGAAAAGCACCCATTTTGACAGCAATGCACCAAATTAGACGAAAGTATAAATAAGCAATAGC
>VAOV01017030.1_pt1 | contig 11002 bp, 10 predicted proteins | sample 3393941 | NCBI WGS metagenome assembly VAOV01 (sample SAMN08290427, study PRJNA428436) | hydrothermal vent metagenome | isolation source: Deep-sea hydrothermal vent chimney | place: Indian Ocean: Southwest Indian Ridge | depth 2398 m m
CTACCCATCAATGAAAGCCTGGATTAATTACCACGAGAGCCAAGCTAAAGACAACATCTCAAGCATGATGACGTTCGGAGATTGGCTACAACCCTACCCTGAAAAACAAGGAAAAGGGGCAAACCGAGGAGACACTGACTTCTCTCTTATCTCGACAGCATTTTTTGCTCGTTCGGTAGAGCTAACCAAAAAAACAGCATTGGAGCTTGGCTTCAATAAAGATGCTAAACGCTTAGCGAGTAAACACAAAGAGCTAGCGAAGGCTTTCAGAAGCGAGTTCTTTGACTCAAATTTAAACGTAGTTAAAGGAAAGGAAACACAAACAGCTTATCTTCTTGCACTCGCTTTCAACCTTTTACCTGATAACGAAGTAAAAGTAGCACAAGCTAAACTCGTTTCGTTACTTGAAGCGTCGGACACACACTTAAGAACGGGCTTCCTCGGTACACCACTACTTGCAGAGGTCCTGCAAGAGGCCGGACGTACAGACTTGGTTTATGCATTGTTATTCAAAGAAACTTATCCTTCTTGGTTCTACTCTATTAATAATGGCGCTACCACCACGTGGGAACGCTGGAACTCATACTCAATAGAAGACGGATTTAACCCACAAGGCATGAATTCGTTAAATCATTACGCTTACGGTACGATTTCAAGGTGGTTTTACGAGGGTATTTTGGGCGTCAAGCCTTTGCTACCTGGCTTCAAGAGAGCGGTTATCTCCCCCCAACTTACTTCGAAACTTGGCTATGCTGATGGTTCCATACCTACATCTAGTGGAACTATTGATGTCAGTTGGAATATGGCAGGCAGTGGGTTCGATGTATTTGTCACTATTCCTTTCAATACCACCGCAGAGTTTATTCCACCGGATCAATACAAAGTTGAACTGGCTGAAAAATCTAATGGGGAAGTGCTTAACCAGTGGACATCTCTACCGACTGGTCAATATCAATTTCGCTTAACTCACGATTTTAATGACGAAGGAGCGGCACTATGAGAGTGAACAACATAGATAAGATGCTCACTTTTACATGCTTACTTTTTTCACTGAGCACGGCCACCCATAGCTTTGCGAGTATAAAAGACTCTATCATTACTACAGAAAACGGAATAGCGGTGATAGAAGCAGAACACTACTCTACACAACATAAAGCGGATATTGAGTTATTGCCAGACACAAGAACACACCATTACGAGCCTTTGGAGCATGGCGTAAACTTTTCTGCAAAACCAGGTAAGTTAGCTGTCCTTACCTACCCTGTATATTTTAATACACCGGGTAGATACTTCGTTTGGGCAAGAGCTTACAGTTCAGGTAGTGAAGACAATGGTTTGCACATCGGCTTAAACAATACATGGCCTTCAAACGGCCAAAGGTTGCAACTTTGTGAGGGTAAAAACAAGTGGACGTGGTCGTCTAATCAAAGGCGCAAAGACAACCATTGTGGGACACCAAACACTATTTGGTTAGATATACCGGAAAGTGGCGTACACAATATCACCCTATCTATGCGTGAAGATGGCTTCGAGCTAGACAAAATCATTCTGACTCAAGACCCTGATTACAAGCCCGAAGGCGCAGGACCAAGTGAAACTAGATACACACCGCCACCCCTTTCTTTAAAAAAGACGTTCGTAGAAGTACAGGAATACAGCCTTATTTTAGAAGCTCCTCAAACCTTTGAGTCTGCCGGTGATGTTCCCTTTTATCATGACCGCAGAAATAGTGCGTTAGGCATCGATGCGAGAGAGATTCAATATCGAAATGTCTGGGCGACATCTCAACTAAAGGTTCCTGAGAAAATGTGGGGGAAAAAAACTAGCGCTCAAAGAACTTTTAAGAACGTAATATTAGTTACGCTTGGCGAAATAGATGGTGAGTCATCTTACAAAGTACTACTGAATGACAAAGAAATTGGCAGCTTCACTAATAGAGAAACTACCACCGATTATCAAGAAAACTATTTTGACTTGGGCTCACTTACATTAAAGCCGGGTGACATCATTACCGTTCAAGCAAAGGCAGTAACGAATGGAAAAGTTCCTGAGAATGGCGGCACGGCATACGCCAGAGGAAGATGGCGAGGGCTTGTATTCCAAGAGTAATTTAGTGTGCACCAACTGGAGAGTTAACCGTGAAATACCCCACGTTTGTTAGTCTATTCGCTGCGCTTTTGATGTTAAATGGGTGCACTTCTACTGAGCATTTATTAGACAAAGAACTGTCTAACTTCAATAATGTTTATAATGACGGCGAAGCACATTTTGTTGATGGAGAACTGCAGCTTATAGCTGAGAAAAACTGGTTCTTTTCAACTAGAAAAATTTATAACGACTTTGTACTTGAAGCAGAAGTAATGATGCCAGATACATCAGAGTACAGTAATTCAGGCATAATTTTTCGAGGTCAAATTATCGAAACCGATAAAGGTAAACAAATTATAGGCTATCAAGTAGATATTGACCCCAGTGACAGAAAATGGACAGGCGGACTTTACGATCAGGGCCGCAGAAAATGGCTTTACCCAATACACCCTACCCGCTCTCACCCCGATGAAGACTTTGTTACCAACTACTTAGGTGAATGGACTAAAGAGCAAGGTGAAGCTTATAGTCACTTAACGTGGAACAAGATAAAAATAGTGTGTAAAGGTTCTGATATCAAAATTTTTATTAATGGCCTGCTGACGACCCATGTTAAAGATGTGAAAGACAGCGAGGGAGTAATCGCATTTCAACATCACGGCAGCAAAGCATATAGAGAAGATCGGGACAAAAGTAACATAGTGCGCTTTAGGAATATCGCGATTACTTCTCTGTAGACTCAAGAAGATGCAGAAGCTTGAGTGCTCAGCTTTCTTAGATAATTCCTTTAAAGTCGTAGGCCTAAAATACAATGGTATTTATGGAGAAAAGTTATGAGTAACAATTCAACCACGTTCAAAGCGCTGTTTGTTGAAGAGCATAGCGATAATAGCTTTAGTAAAAAAGTAGTTGAGCGAGAAGTGAGTCAACTTCCAGATAATGACTTGTTGATAGATGTCCATTACTCGTCTTTAAATTATAAAGACGCTATGTCAGCAAGTGGCAATAAACGAATTACTCAAAACTTTCCTCATACGCCCGGAATCGATGCAGCAGGAATAGTAGTTAGCGATAAGTCAGGTACCTTTAGTGCTGGTGACGAAGTCCTTGTGTTTGGTTATGACTTAGGTATGAACACACCTGGCGGCCTTGGCCAAAAAATATCAATACCAGCCGATTGGGCAGTTAAGCGCCCCAGTTCATTGTCTCTGAAAGAAGCGATGATTTATGGGACTGGAGGATTAACCGCTGCGCTTTGCATACAAAAATTAGAGAAAATGGGAGCGAAGCCCAGTGATGGCCCGGTGGGTGTGACTGGCGCTACTGGAGGTGTTGGCAGTATCAGTATTGCCCTTCTCTCTCATCTTGGCTATGAGGTTATAGCCTTTTCAGGAAAGCCTGAACAATCTGAGAAGCTAAAGTCACTGGGTGCTAGCGAAGTTTTGCACAGAGAAGTTATTTTAGAAGTAAAGGACGCTATTGCCGGCAAGCCTAAGTGGGCTCACGCTATTGATACGCTTGGTGGAGATTACTTAACGGGATTGCTTAAGCAAGTTAAACCTGGTGGTGGAGTCACTTCTGTCGGACTCGCTGCTTCACCTGACATAGCAATGAACGTTATTCCTTTTATCACACGAGGCGTATCTTTGTTGGGTGTCGACTCTGTTTATATTCCACTTGAAGATAAGCAACACATTTGGAAACGAGTCGCGACAGACATGAAACTACCTAACTTAGAAAGCTACTATCAAGAAATATCACTAAATGATACGCCAGAATATCTAGATAGATTCTTCAATGGTAAAGTGGTTGGGCGGTACGTCGTGAATTTAAAAGACGCGTAAATTCAACAAAGAAAGCTGATTGCTGAACAGGCGCCTCATTTTTAGAAATGAGGCGCTTATACCAACACGTACACCATCAACTGAAAACAAGCATACCTGACGCGATTAGTCGACGGTACGAAAACAACTGCTACGCCAGAGCCTTAACGGTGTATTTTACTTGATAAAGCTCAGCTTCAGACAACATCTGGGCGTTTAGCGTTTGAATTTGGACTTCCGCTGTCACAACGCAGAACCCGCGCTAAAGCTTGAGGTTAGCGATTGTTTCTTTGATGCAGTTATGAAATATTTCATTAACCATACGCTCCTCTCCAGCTTTGCCAGAATGCTGTTCTTCATTTTTAACAATATTTATTAAACGACTAGCATTTTGCTCGATAGCTTTTGTCATTTTTCTCACCTGAACCGCCGCCAAAGAAGCGGGGACATGTAATTCCTCAGCAAATTCCATAATGTTTGCTTCTGACAATTCTCCCAAGAATTGTGCTTTTCCCATAGGCTGGGATAGTTCATGATCCATGTGTTTATGCGGCAGTTCATATATCGCCGTCGACAATAAATCATAATGTGGGGTCATAACTACATCAGAGTCTTTGATGAAGAATGAGAGGTTTTTCAGATGAGCGTCGCCATTACCAACTAACGCATTAAATAAAGCCCAACGAAAGATATCCAGCGTTGTTTTGGCTTTCATTCTGGAAAGCTGCGCTAGCTGGTTTAGATTCTCTGCAGTGCTGTTGAGGTATTTCATATTTGGTGCAAGATTCAGTAACTGACAACCATCTAAGACGTGGCAACGATGTTGATTAGGGTACAAGCCTACGCGATCAAACCGCTCTATAAGGTATACCGGCTCCGGCAAATAGCGAATATCTACCGAAGGAACGTCTAAACCACAAAGCTTTGCCAACTTCATTACAAACCATTCATTCCTAACGGTGTGGTAATAAACCTCTGGCGAAGAATGTTCAGGTTTAAGAATGTGAGTCGACGGAAAAAATCCCGAAGGCTCCAAAATTTCACCGTCGCGATAGATAACCAGCATCTTGTGCTGCGCCCCGGCTACGGACATTCTTTTACGCTCGGCGCGGTTCAAAGGCGCTTTTGGCAAATTTTTTATTCGCTCATTCACTTCTTCGTAAGTAAGTGAATGTACTTCACCTCTTGTAAGCGGCTCGCCCTCCGGCAACAAGGTTATGGCACCAGCAGATTCAGCACCGGCAACTTTGAGTAATCCAAAGGCATCATCTATTGGCACTCTCACGTTTTTTGCCAGCAAATCACGCGCTTTCTCTTCGGGTAACAGGTTGTCAAAAAACCACTGCACCGGTCGATAGGTAGCACCGTCGATGTGCTTGCCTTCTCGTAAAGGAATATGAGGAGACAGCGGGTGGCGATTATCGCTTGCTAACCAAGCAGGGGCGTACTCAAACCCCCAAATATTATTCTCGTCAGTCAATTTGCCAACGAGCGTATCATCCGCATATACATCAAGAGCTCGGTTCATAAATCAAGGCCGTCTATGATTTGTGACATCCGTTTTCGTTGTGCATCTGAAAGTGACTCTTGTTCAATTGGTACATCAATCGTGACCGCGATCCCCAATGAATCCAAAACTCGCAACACTCGACCTAATTCAACCGTCGGCTTGCCATTCTCAAATTCACTAAGGAACGTTGTGCCATTGGAAGACAAAGAGGCAACAGACATCTGATCAAGACCTTGCGTCTTCCTGACTAATTGCGCGGCTTTACCCAATTGTTTGACATCTTTAACTGAAAATTTCACACAACACCCTTAAATATATGCGTCCGCGGTTATTTTATAAAAGATGAGACAAATAACAAGCATTTATATGCGTTCGCGGTTAAATCAAACATCAAACCTAGTGATGGCAAGAAGTAACCGCGAACGCGGTTGTAATTTTTTCTTCTGGTTCACGCCATCTAATAATGATCGTTAATTCAGGTTACATACTTTCTCTCATTAAAAAAGGCCGTAGCACTACGCTACAGCCTTTCTTTATCACAAAAGGTTTAGGCTAAAACATCATCTGTTGAGTACCCTTAGGACCATCGTAGTCATATTTGAACCAGTCTACGTCGATGTAGCCGTCATCCTTTTTCTCATTCCAAGAAAAGAAGCCTAATCTGTCACCCGTCCATTTACCGAAGCTAATGGTGAACGTCGGGCCGAAAGCCCGATAGCTTGTGCCGTCTAAGCTGTATTCGTACGTTGCTTTGTTTCTCGTATTAGAAGTTCTGACATATAGCGTGTCACTTTCGATTATTGGACCAACTTCTTTTTTACTCATCCCGTCCATGTAAAACAAACGAGTTGTGCCATCTTCTAGGCCTTCCACGCCTAATAAGTTAAACGTACCGCCGTACCTAACAAAACCCGCTAATTGGTTTGGCGCTATACCGCTAATATCGAACTTCGCTACAGCCGTACCTGTTGTAACGCCCATTATACGTTGGCTAATGGTATTACTAGCGCGCCAGAAGTCGCCATCTGAACCATCATTATTAGTCCATTCGTTAATTTTAGGGCCGTACTTATCGCCTTGTGGCAATACTTTACTTGCCTTAAGCCTCAACCAGCCATCTCGCTCTGTTAACGACCAGTGACTGTTTCGTGGGTTATGATTCCACTCCCACTGTGGGCCTAAATCGCTAGCAGAAAAATCGTCATCTGAACGCGGCGCCGCAATAGGGTAACCTTTTATCGGCTTTTCAAAACGTTTAACAGGCTCACCTATCCCATCATTGTCTTCATCTACACCAATAATTGGCCAGTCGTTTATCCAAGTAACAGGCTCCAGACATTGTGGACGACCCTGGAAAGGAATATCGTCATTTTGAATAAGCTGATGCATATACCACCAACTACCGTCAGGAGCTTGCATTAACCCACCTTGGCTTGCACTACGGTTACCAAACTCTGAACCTTTCTCCAATACGGTTTTAACCTCATACGGTCCATAGATACTTTCTTTAGACCGCAAAACCAATTGCTTTCTATCATTCTTTGGATTTTTAACACCAGGCTTTGTAGATTTGTCTCCCATGGTCCACTGCGCCATGAATATGTACCAATACCCGTCTTTCTTATAAATTTTGGCTGCTTCAGCACCCATTCCGGTATATACCAGCTTGCCCTCATCAAGTATTTTAGTGCCATCCCAGCTCATTCGGTAAATTCGATTTTCATTACCTTCAATGGTGTTATCTGCACTTTTTTGTTTAGTACCTGAGTTAACAATAATGTAAGCTTCGTGTGTTTCCTCGTCCCAATATACAGCTGGATCGTCTAACACATCAGCTTTGGGAAGCATCATGATTGGCTCGCTCCACGGGCCTTCAATATTGTCAGCTGTTGTGACCATTAATCCGTGTTGATAGTCTATTTGATACACGTACCACTTACCCTCGTGATACGCTAAGTCACCAGCCCATACTCCAAAAGAATAGCCATTCATTCGATCCCAGTTGTATTCCGGCGCCCAGGATAGACTGGAAAAAGCGTGACCGACGTTTTCCCAGTTCACCATGTCTTTTGACTTGAGAATAGGCATACCTGGCGACATATGCTGCTTCGACGTGATCATGTAATACGTGTCGCCCACTTGCTCAATATCTGAGTCTGGGTAGTCGGCGTTTAGAATGGGGTTTATATAAGTGCCGTCACCTTGATCACCGAAGCTTCCGGTAATTGCCTGTTTTGTTGGCCTTTCTTGCATAGAAAGCGTGCTTGAAGCATCAACCTGACAACCAGAAAGCACCGTAAGTAGTACGGATGCAATACCCAATTTTTTAAGTTTCATTTGCTTTAATGTGTCCATAGAATTTCAACTACTCTTTTCAGTAAGTAACATTGATGCGATCGTTAACAATATTTACATAGTGACACATTTTGATTACCATTGACAAACATCAATCATTTGCAATCACGAACTTTCTTCGGATACATACCTGCCTCAGGCTTTGAAGAGATACGTGTTAGGGGCCCTCGTGAAATCTTTAATAAACCTTGTAGTGGCTGGTTTTGCACTTTCTGCTTGTAACTCAGCATCTATTATCAATAAACAATCCGAGTCTTCGACTCTTGAACACGTCAATTTACCTAGCGGCACACTTGCGGTTGTGATAGACGGCAATTCACCTGATCCTGATGATATAGGCGCAAGTCCTGTTTTATTGGCGTTACTTGATAAGGCCGGCGCTGCCGACAGACTTGTTCATATTTCTCACTCTTGCGATTTAGACCCCTTCAGAAATAAAGCTCGGTATCAAATAGATCCAGAAAACGAGAGCAGACGTCAACGAGTGCTCGACAGTTCTATAAACCGTGCACTTAATGTTTTTGGTCCATTCGAAAACGTTGATAAATTATTTAATTGTAGAGCAGAACAACAAGCTGCAATTGAAGACTTAACGCTAGCAATCAATAATTCCACCGCCGATGAACCTTTATGGATTATTGAAGCCGGCGAACCTGATGTTATTGGCTATGCCTTGCAAGAATCTGATGTAAGCAAACGTCAATATGTAAAGGTGGTTTCTCATCATCCCGCCAATGATAACAGCGGTGACTATTTTACTTGGCAGCAAATTCTCAATTTTGGCGTTGAAGAACATCAAATCGGCGACCAGAATGTAGGCTTGCAAACGCCAATTGGTGCTTGGGATTGGGCTAAAGGTAGTAAAAACGAAGGTATCTCACTTATTTACGAAATGCTCGAATATGCCGAACAAGACGGTATCGTTCCCTTTCAATCCGGCAAATTTGATAGTTCTGATGCCGGCATGATTTATTGGTGGATTACGGGTGCGGATAATGGCGGAGAGAAACATGCGACCCCAAAGCAGATTGAAGCCATATTGATACCTTAATTGACCAAATTAAGAGAGGTGTGAATAAATCCAAACGAAGTGAAAAAGGTTTGTTGATATCTCTCATACAATCTTCAATAGTTACATAGCGCTTGTCGTGTAAGCCTATACAAAAGCTCTCGGACTTTATCTCTAGCTAACAATAACAAAGATCAGTGGTGATCTTTGGTTTTTCAAACAAAGTATTTTTTAATCGAAGACCTATAAGAAATCCTTTTATAAAAAACTAATAGCCCGTTATATACGTGTATTTAAAAGGATAACTACGTATTCAATTGTTACCATAATTTCGTCTGTACAACACCATGAAAAAAGGTAAAGAGGTCTTAATGAATAAAATAATATTGGGTATAGTTTTTTTGCTACATGCGTCTTGTAGTTTCGCATCAATGATTTCTGTTCAAAGCTTGCAAGTAACGCCTGGAAAAGAGGCTTTGCTGGGTGGAGAACTGGCTCCGCTCTTTAGTATTCTTGATTTAGGTGTACTTACCGCGCCATCCGTAACCTCAGGTTTATTGCCCGATTTCATTTTTCCAGGAACTGAAACTGTGTTGGGCTTTGCTTCAACTAGCGTAACAAATAGTGTCAAATCTATCGAAAATGCAAATGCAGATGGCACGAGAACACGAACCGATCAAAATATTATGACCACTGAGTCTAGAATTTTACTTGGTATTGAAATTTCAAGCTTAACTGGCTTAGATGGATTTTCGATTAGTGATATTGAACTACGTCCAGGAGCGCTTCTTTTTGACTTTAGTGGGTTCAGTTTATTGCCGCTATCTGAATTGATTTTGTCGGTTACCTTCTCAATAGAGTCATTTGAAGAAATTATTAGTGAGACGAGCGTTATATCTAATAATTCAATAACTGCGTCCATGTCGACACAAGTAGACGAGCCCTCATCACTAGCCATAATACTATCGTTGATTGTGGTAGTACTTTTGTCCCGCTTTCATAAAAGTCCCAATAGGTAATACATAACTGCTAACTTTCGAAGCGAGGGCTTAGCTAGCCCTCGCTTCGCTTAGCGTTCTTCTCTAGCATTTTTTCTAATCTCTTTGGAAGGGCCTCTTCTATCGGTATTTGCATGATTAGTTTCGTATTGGTGTCACAATAATCAATAATACGTTCAAGAAATACGTCCAGCTCTGACAATGCTGTTACTCCAACTTCCACTATAAAAGTCGTGTTACCAGTAATATTATATATTTTAATAACTTCATCCATGTCTAATAACATTGCCTTCAGCTTTCTTTCTTGTGCTTTGTGGACGTCACACTCCACCAATGCTCTTATAGGTATACCAAGTTTTTCCAAGTTTACTATGGGCCTGTATGCTGTAATGACACCTAGCTCCTCTAACTTCCGCACTCTCTCAGCAACAGCAGGCGCGGATAGATGAACTTTCTTTGCCAATTTAGAGAATGAAATTCTTGCGTCTTCGGAAAGCGCTCTGATGATCTTGAAATTTATTTTGTCCAATGTGCATCTCTCAACGGTCTCTAACACCTAATTATGAGACCAAAAATACCGCATAAACATTTCACAACAAACAACATAAAGTCAATATTACTCAATTTCAATCATTAATAAGATTATTATTATAAAAACCTTTTTTAAAAAGGTTCATGGTTAACATAACGATGTTTTCTACATCATAAACAATCATTTCCAATGTTAATCTGTATAAATAGGGTAATATAGGATAATCAAGATGTACCTAAATGAAGAACTTTACACGCTTTTTAGAAAATACGAACTAATTGAAACTCTACAAGCGGAAAATGGAATGTCAGGGATGATGCAAAAATGTATTGCAGAAACCGCATCAATACTGCCAGATTTTAAAATCGCAATAGTTCAGTCCCACTCAGCCAGATCAGCGACACTGTTATGCAGTTCTCATAAGACACTACCTCTGTCACTTAATAGAGTTAAAAAAGCAGCAGATTTATTAAAGTATTCGACCGAAGATACACTCCTAGTAAGATTTGCAAATAAAACTATTAGACTCAGTATTTTGTGTGACCACACTTATCTGTGTGTAGATTTACCGAACAATACGTGTCAGATGTTAATTGGCACCGCTATGGATCCATTCCATTGGCGGCGTAATGGACCCACCCCATTTGTGCCGTAATCGATCCACCTGATTGGCGGCGTAATAGATCC
>VAOV01011103.1_pt1 | contig 10649 bp, 8 predicted proteins | sample 3393941 | NCBI WGS metagenome assembly VAOV01 (sample SAMN08290427, study PRJNA428436) | hydrothermal vent metagenome | isolation source: Deep-sea hydrothermal vent chimney | place: Indian Ocean: Southwest Indian Ridge | depth 2398 m m
CGGGGGAAGAATGGCGGGCACCAATCTCATAATTGGGCGAACTTAGCTCAAAAAAAGAGCCGCTATTAAAGCGGCTCTTAGAATATTTTCAACACGTGAACAGTTTTTTCTTAGAACGGAAGTATACGTAAAAAACCTCAACCAAACGACCAAGTGAGTGAGTAAAACCTTTATTTATAGATATCTACACTGTGATAAAAAGGAAAAATCGCACCCTCTATTATTACACTTTACAGAAATATGTAAATATAACCATTGGAATCCATCTTTACATTACGTTTTTGACACTTTTTATGCTGAGTTGCACACGCCATATTCAATCTTAATAAATGTAGTCAGTAAGCCCTATTCGCGAGACAAGATTGCTTTTAGTTCAGAAGCCCATCTATAAGTTTCTCATTCTCCGCATCATCACCAATCTTAGTTACCATGAAAATGAAGTCCTTCGAGTTGAAAAAATACAGCAACTTCTCGAAGTAGTCCCTGCGTATCAACGATCGTTTTTGACTCTCTTGCAAAGCTAAAAGTCTGCCAGCGCTGGTATACTGTGCTCCACTGTTTTCCAAGATACAAAAGTTTGCGCGGAGTAACATATCGCTTAACAATTGACTTTGCATAAAGTTAATTTTTCTAGTGACCTGCCAACCGTCTTGAGTTCGCCTTGAAGACATTTCAACTTGGGCGAAGCAATCCAAAAAAAGATTAAAACTTAATTGTTCTTTTAGCAGCACTAATGAACCTTTTTCAGACTGAACTACAACTTGCTTCAAGAACCCATACCCATCGTGATATGCATTCGATACTGATGGTTTATCACTGAAATGCAGCTCCACTTCGATATCTTGAGTTGAGGTTATATACACGTCATTCAGCAAAATATGATTCAGACTATTACAAGTGTTCTCTATACTTGCTTTGCGGGATCGTGCTTCAAATTGCTCTTGGTTTTGTATGATCCAATACTGCTGTTTCTCATTAATCTTTAAACGTGACGCCATAAACAATGGTAAACCGAACATACCAGCATACGCTGAGTATCTTTTGTAAAAGCTATTCCCGGCCTTTTTTGTTTCAAATCCATCTGTGGTTTTAACTTCAACAAAACAAGCTATTTTCTCAAGTCGCCTTTGGCTGTCATAAATGCAATTTTCAAGGTTAAATACTACTGCGTAATCAGGTACTTTTAATTCGTTGTTAATAGCTAAACCTTGCTCTAAACCATTCACAGAGTGGCAAGCGTTCATGACTGAACATAGAAGCAGAAACTCATCCTCAAGTAACAACCCTTTGAGTCTGTGTTTCGCTTGTTCAAAGGGCATGCTACCTAAATATGTACGAATTAGGTCGTCGATATTTTCTTCAGATGAGCATGCTAGGCAAAGTGACTTTACACACTTCAGCTTTTCAATATCTGATAAATCATTTATTCCTTTCATTCGAATAAAATCAATATCAACTTAGTTAATTATGGAGAACACCGGATTCATAGGAACCTGATACAATCATCAATCAAACCCTCTTAGATACCCACATTTTTCTTTGAATTCTGGATTTTTCTCAACCGCTAGACTGTAGGGACTAGTAATTTTCCAATCAGGTAAGCCTGAATTTTTCTGGGCAAACAATTTTAATTGTTCGAAATATTCCCTAGTCCATTTCGGCCCCATGTCTTTAAGCGGATACCCAAGGTATACGAGCATTTCTTTTGCACATTTAACGCTCTTAGGCCCTTTGTCTCTATAGTTGGCTTTCTTGATCTCGGCGGATACCCCTCTTGTAATCTCGTCATACTCAGCTTCAGTTATGCGATTATCCTCAACTGGGCAGGCTTTCAATACTTTTGATAACGGCTCAGTCATCCCGACAAGGCTAATTTTTAGTTGAAATTTAGTACCAGTGTACTTAGTAACCTCTAGAAGCATTTCCTCTGCTGTGCTAAAGCCTTTGACTAGCTCAACAAATGCATCTGCCCTAGCAAAAACAGCTTTCCCTGAGGTTGACAGATCCCACTTGTAAGTCTGAACTTCGCCCTTATCAAATCTCACGCGCACATCTGAGAAATCCCCCCCAAGATACTCATTAACCCCGAAGAACATGTCCAAATTACCATTTTTGCAACGGATTACGGCTAGCGCATCACCTGTGTTGTACATAGCAGTCTGAATAGAGGTATCTGTAAAGCCATCGGTTTCATTTTCAAAGCGCCAATCAGAAGCAAAAACAAATGTTGGCATTAGTGCGATTAATGAAAAAATTGAGCGAAAAGTCATATTAATCCTTTAAAATTTACTAAATCGATTTACTAATATATTGCATGTAAGCATCAATGCAATGCCTCATGTAAATCTGCTTTGAAACTTGAGCTTAACAAATTCATTAGATAACTTTCTCTATTTGAAGCATTACTAGGCGCTTCAGTAATTTTTGAAAAAGTATCGCTATTACCAACAATATGTAATTCAATCTCGGCTCTTGTAATTGCAGTATATAGCCAAGCTCTATCAACTATTTTGCCTTGTTGTAAGCCAACAATAACAGACGGAAACTGTGACCCTTGAGCTTTATGTAAGGTTATGGCATAACCCAATTCCATGCAGTCTAATACTGATTGAGTCACTTCAACTTTGTCACCAGTATCAAGTGTCACATCCCCATATGCTTCACCATCACCTATCACATTGGTCAGGACTCCTAACGTACCGTTCTGGATACCCTTGTCATAATGATTTTGGGTAAATAATATTTCATCATTCAACTTAAGATTTTGGTAAAACTGTTCACCATGCATGCTGAACTCCAACCTCTTTCCGTTAGGGTTTACAGCTCCCTGCACAAGTTTGTTTATGTCGGCAACGAGTGCTTTGGTTGGCGCAATAACCCTGCTATTTTCGGGTGACTGTTGGAATAGTTCAGAGCAAACTTTAGCAATATCACCTTGGTTGGATTCGTGAAAATATATGTTGCCAGTAGTCAGTTGTGGGGGAACTGTCCCTTCGTTGACACACTTGGCGTACTCTGGAATGCCTGAACTTCCCTCTTGCCGTTTAACAATATCAAGACGGGTATTGGCAATTGCTTTTGATTGAACAATATCTGCCAATACTTTACCACAACCAATAGGAGGGAGTTGATGGGGATCGCCACTGAATATTATCCTAACTGAAGGATGGATGTGATTGACTATCCGGTACATGGTTGGCAAATCAATCATACTTGCCTCATCTATCACCAATAGATGGTTTTGCTGCTCTGATGTTGGCTCAATTGGCTCTCTTCTTAGCAGAGCTGCAATCGTCGAGGTATTAAATCCTATTGACTCATGTAATCGCATTGCAGCACGACCGCTTAATGCCACGGCATGAATTTCGAACCCCATTTGGTGAAAAGAACGTAGTGCTGTTCTTAGTACCGTTGTTTTTCCCGTACCTGCTCCGCCAGTTATACAGCTCACGCCATGGTCCAGACAAGTGGTTACAGCTTCAGATTGCTTTTCAGTTAACTCATAAGGCAAATCTGCCAAAGCATATGCGAATGCACGAGTTGCATTTTCATCATACAACCCTTTGTTTTTAGAAAGGTTTAGTAAGCGTTTAGCGACCACATTTTCCATGAGCAACTGAGCAGTAGGGTGATATGTACCGAGATCGTTATTAAGCAAATACTGAGCTTTGTCATGGCCTGATTTAAATGCTTTAGCCACCAGTTCATCGCTTCGAAGAAGTTTTTTTAAAGCAGGGCGTAAAACCACGTGTTTGGTGTAGGTATGACCTTTTGCAATTTCACCCCGAATTGCAATTTCTAAAGCAGCACTGAGTCGGCGAGTATCGTCTTCAGGAACGGACAACACGCCAGAACATACCTCTTTTTCGATATCCTGAAATGTCATTCCAAAGCCGATTAACGTGTATGGGTTAGCCTTGATTGCGTCTATAGACTTATTACCGTGGTGTTTTAATAAACGCTGTTGCACGCTTGATGGAATCCTATGTTCAGACATCCAATTGCATTGCGCCAGATTTTTGTATTTAGCATACCCGGTAAAAAGCGCCTCGATAGAATCCGCACTCAGAAGCCCCTCAACCCTCTTCCTAGATTCTGGCGCGTCAGACTGCAAGATCTTATGAAAGTCTTTCCCTAATAGCTCCCAGAGCGCCCTTGCCTTGCTTTCGCCTATACCTTTAAAGTCACTTTCCTTTGCAATAAATTTTATCAGTTGCTCGCCTGTTTCCGGCAAATTACATTCCACAAAGCTCGGTGACTCAAAGGTGTGCTGTTGCATCACGTAGTCACCTGTATCCATGTCTTCAACCTGACGAGTCCCTTTCACAGACCAATGCTGTCCTACTACTGGCTTAACTGGCAACGAATCAGGGTGTGCTTTTATGGTGACATAGTATTTCGCACTTAGGCTTTTATACGATCCCCTCTTCAGCGGCACGCCGCTGAAGATCACAAGCCCAGCCGAAACATAAGGGATACTGGTGACGCGGAAGTGTTCAGCCGATAAAAGGGTATTCATCTCGGCATGAATCCCATCTCTGAGAGTGTTTCAGACAGTTCGCCAAAACGTTCTAATCTGGTTTCCAACTCTTTAACTTTGGCTTTCAGCTCAATATTCTCTGCCTCTAACACGGATAGACGATTTGAATCCATAGCTCTGCGATTGACAGTATTGTCGTACTGCCTAGGCTTATCGTCCTGACCTTTTGCCGTTCCAGTTTCGGGTGGCAGAATTCCTCTTTCTCGCAGCTTGTCTTCAAGCAACTTTAAAGCATCCCTAAGCGCGGGGTTTTGCGTTAAAGCTGATTTACCACATCCAATCGCTTTGGCTACTTCGCCGCGATTTAACTGCCCTCTGAAGGTGATCTGCGTAAAGTCCTCATCTGATTGAGTCGCTGCCCATGCTTGAAATGCATTAAGGTTTTGCAGGGCTTTCTCCGTGCCATTAACACCTTTCTCAGTCGCCATTATGAACCTCCTGTTCTGCGCTTAATTTCCGTCAGAGGTTGCTCCAGCATCTCAATCGCATCATCTAATGAATCCATTCGTATGCCATGCTTGTATGCATTCTGCTGCCATAAGACAAAGCGTTGTTTGTATTTAGCAATTGTATTGTTTGCCCGTGCCAACTCTGCTTCCAAGCCTTCAACCTGATTTCTCCAATACTCAACGTTACTATCTTCACCACGTTTTGCTTCAATTGGAGTCTCTCGTAAAGTTTGTTTACGAGCAGTGTATGCATCCTGAATCTCTTTATATCCAGACAACGCCTGTCGGGTAACGTCTTGAAGACCAAGCATAGCCTTGACCTTATCGCACAGCAGTGGCCAAGTTAACTTCCCTTTCCATGTATCAATTAAGTGCAGGATGTCAGAGATATTTTCATTGGTAACTACAATTTTAGGCATGATTACAGCTCCATTAACTCGAACAAATCATTTTCAAATTGAAGTTTTTCCGGTGAACTCACATTGATATTTAATCCTTTTTCTCTGAGCATTTCTTTAACAGGTGAAGGATCATATTCATCGGGAATTCTAACAGCCGCTCCGTCTGGGGTATTTTCATCTTCGAGAATACGAATTTTTGTACGGATATGTGACAACCGCCATCCGTGATTCGTTATCCAGCGATCAGCACCAAAAGTTCCCATTTCATGATCAATTAATGCTTTGTTTAGTTGAGACTGAACATCTTGCTCTCGCTTCTTGAGCAAATCCAAAGAGTCACTGAAACCTTTGATGCATACAAGCTCCTTACAAGTCTCACAGTCACCATTGCGTTGGCAAGGTGCCATTGCATAGTCATGCTCGCAAACCCCCAACTCGGTTACTATTGCAGCTCCATCTAAATCTTTATCAATCTCCCTAAACATGACAGGTATCCTGTGCTTAATTTTTTCAAGTACACCAGCGTCTTGCGGGATCATCAAATGTGCTACTTGCTCGGATTTTTCGTCTTCCGTGCGATGATCATACTTTTTGTTATCGCCTATCTTTGCACGACCTGCCCAGTTTGCCAGTGTAAGCTCATCCATTCCCCCGCTTTCGGCCATTGTACTGAGCCAGTGACGAGCACGATGAGTGGTTAATTCAATCGGCTCGCCACTCTTTAACCGGAGACCATGCTTTGCCCAAAGAGTGCGCTGACCTTTCGCCTCTGATTCAGCAAAACGATCATTGATGTAATTAACCGTTGGAATACCAAAAGAGAAACCTCTTGGATTGAAATTAGCGTGAAACTCATTTTCTCGATGTAGCAGCAATGCCTCCGAAACCTTTACTTTCTTGCCTTTATCTACATACGGCCATTTAGGAAACTTCTTAGTATATTTTTTATATTCAAATCTACCGAGCGCGTTGTATGTCACAACATTGTTATTATCAGCTAACAACTGAACTAACCACTTGGATGCTATTGACTCAAAACTTGTTAGATTTATTGATAACGCTGCACTTAGTTCTTCTATCGACAACGGAGTATTTTTGGAGAGATTTGATGGTGTTATACAACCATCATGAACCATGAACTGCTCAGGATTTTCTTCAGCAAATTGTGCGGCTTTGCGAGCGGGTTCACTTATACGCTTAAGGCGTTCCACGGCCATAACAACTATATCTTGCATGACCGAAGGAACCCATTTAACTCCTGCTTTCCCTTTTTTGGCTGGCACCCACCGTATGCCAAGCTGATTATCACCAGCCCTGTCTTTTTCCCATACAAGACAATCCACAGGCAATGCCGTTTCCTCTGATCCTCGTGAAGGGGCAGTCATTAGCAAAGCGTATATTGCTGAATAATATTCAGCTTCAATACCTAGTTGGGGCGCTTTACTAAATAATTCAGCAACCAGCATCATTTCTTCGGTGGTTGGCAATTTTTCAGAACGGTACTCTTGCCCTTTTTCATCAAGTGTAACTGTCAGATCTTTAACTTTCCCGTAAGGGTTAGACCACTCTGGTAAGCTCGGTGCTATAAAGTTTTCACGGCAAAAATTGAGTATCAGTTCCATCTGATAACCAGATTTATTTCTTGCAGTAGAATCTGATAGCTGGCGATGAAATACTTCATTTAGTCGCTCTAATACAGTTCCATTCAACATCAATATGTCGGCTTTCCCTGTCGCCAAAATTAGCGCTTCTTCCAACACTCGAAGCGCTTCCATATGGCGTTGTAAATTGGATACGGGCCTATCCGTGTATGAATTCTTTATATAAGCCTTGGCAAAATCTAAAAATGGTTCTGACAATGGCTCGTAATTGTATGAATTTGATGGTTTCAGATTGGTAGAGAAGCGAACAACGACGTTCCGGGTTCCGTATACGGTATCCCATTTATTTTCATGCCACTTGTCTTTGTTGAAAACTGTTAAATGAGTGCGGCAATTTTCAACAAACATTATTAAGTTTTGCTCGGCATCAAGTTCAGCTCTCGCTTTAAACCGAATTACATTATCAGTCATGACTACAGGCCTCTTGCTCTTTTTTCATGTCAGCACAAGCCTGTACTACCCACTCAACTGCTAGAATTAACGTATCTTTAGTTGATGCATATTGTTCACTTTTGGTTGCCTTGAGGCGTGCTTCCTTTTCTAAATAAAGGCTTTCCAAGAATTTTTCATGGGGTGCATCTAGAAGAGGTCTAAATTTTTCGCACAAGTAACAGGCTTCATAACCTTTCACGCAGAAATCGTTGGTTCCGCAAGCACCCACGACCTCATTGTCTTTGTTTGGAATTCGAGCCGTTGGATCATTACCGCGCTCACCATCTTGAAGTTTTTCAATAATCTCCCCTTTAAATGCCTTTGCGAAGGGTGCTAATTGCTTACCAATGGCTTTATCAATGTAAGTTACAGTATCAGCAGTGTTTTCCGTGTAGACCATCACATTCTGAGTATCTGATTGATCTAAAGCTTCCGCGATAATAAAAGGGCTTACCCCCTTACGCCCAAGGTTTGTTCCACGAGTTCTCCTGAAGCGTCTGGCTGAAAGCAAAATTATGTCACCAGTGCGCTCACTTATAGCTTGGTTTTGCAAATTCACTTGCCTCATAAAGCCATCCCGAAACTGATTGGTCGATAGATGAAGAAGGTCCGAGCTGAATAATTGCTCTGAGCGAAAGTCATCACAATAGCTATCAATAATTTTGGTTACGCTATTCCAATCAACAAAAATCGGTGTTAATTCCTTTTGTCTTTGACTAAGTTCAAATCCACAGGCGGCACTTAAGTTTGTTTGTTCCTGTACTACTAAATTTTTAAGGGTTAGATAAAGCTCTTCTGTAATAGCCAGCTTTTTGAAAACTTCTCGAAACCCGACGCCTCTTTGTTTTGCTCGTGGGATATTGAGGTAGAAGTTGGTAGCTCCGCTATTAGCACATTTTTCTTTTATCAGATCTTCTGCTTTTAACTGCCGTATTTGTACGGCTCTTCTGGCTGTCGCTTGTAGAGTGGAAACGTAGCCATAACAGGCCAATGTAATTTTGTTCTCGGCAAACAAGCGAATAAGTTCATTTGCAACCGCTACTTGCTCATTCTGTGTCAATGCACCCGAATATGGACAACGATTAGCAATCGCGACTCCTTTCTGGTTTCCTGACAGTCTCATCTTTTCAAGAACTTTGACAACTTCGCTACTGATACCCTTGTAACCGTAGTCATGCCAACTGATTAAGAAACCACGCAGTGCCCCTAAATACCACTCGTGCTCATCATCTAGCATCGCTCGCCAATTTCTAACCACATGCTCATCAACTGTTTTGCACCCTGTGTCCCTCACCATCCGCTGAAATCTCTGATACATATTCAGTGTGTGTTTAGCTGACGACTCTTCAGCATAGCGAGCCAATGCTTTTCTAAATCCATTAAGGGTTACAGCCTCAACTTCCAACACTTCTTTTTGAAAACTTATTGTTGTGTCTTTGTTTAAAGTCCATGTGTTAGCGTTAATATCAAAGCTGTAACCATCCCGTGAGGTTTTAAAGGGCGATTTAAAAGTAGCCAGCTCTCGAACACCATCATCTTTTAATACAATTTTATTCACTGGCACCTCCGCTATTCATGTTTGCCTTCCTTACTTCCTCAGCTTGTTTCCGAAGCTCTTCCTGCTCCATTAGGGATAACTCGTTAGCCTTTTTGGAAATATGACGTTGGTTATATACGTTTCCAGATTTTTCACTTGAGTGTCCCATTTGATGCATACGCATTTTAGCTTCTGTACCGCTATCGATAATTTTGACCCCCTCTGCGCCAGATGCTGCCAACTCATTGTTTTTATCAATTTTATCTGAAAAAACCTCGTTCCAATTGTGCCTAAAGTAGTGGGGATGAATATCTGCAAATTTTTCATCAACTCCTTTCATTGCAGGGACAATAGTATTGTCAAATGATGATCCTGAAATAGGTAAGCCTTGTGTTTTTCCTTTACGATGAGTTACAAAAAGGTAAGGGTGTTTTTTCGCATTTGTAAGGGGGCGACGATGTACTTGGATATAAGTGTCGAGCAGCCTTGCAGTTTCATCAGGAATTCTCAGTTTCCTCTCTCTTGTCTTAGCAACTCGCTGCTTTTTACGCGTGTCATTCTTATCATCATGGGTTCTTCTAACCCAAAATGACTTTTTGTCTCCGTGCAAAGTCATATCTGTTAATTTGAGCGAAAGTAATTCGCCGCTTCGGATGCCATGCTTCTCAATCAAAAGAAACATCAAATAATTGCGAAATCGAATAACTTCATTCTTAAATGGATTCAGAGGATGTTCAAAGTGTGCTATTTCAATAAACTCTTTAACTAAGCCATCTGGCAACGTTTTACTGTCTTTATCATCCAGCACATTCTTTCCCTTTCCTTTAGGGCGAGCAGCTTTGAATGCCTTTTCCATTTTTTCGATTTTTTTATTAATTTGAGGTGAAGGGGATTGCTTTACAGCTAATTTGGCAAGGAACGTTAAGTACTCGATAACGGATGTCATACGGTTATAGTGGTGACTACGACCAACTGATGGAGCGACGTCAATAAGCCTTGGCGAGTCAATTAAGCTTACGACTTTGTTTCGTCCCTTACTTTTTTTAGTAGCATTTCCTTTCAACTGCTGAATATCCAATGCTAGGTAGGATTTGATATTTTGAATGTCATCGGCATCGAGAAACTTTCCCTGCTGGAATTCACGGTATAGGTCTCGCTGTTCTTTATCTAGCCAGCCCAGAAACCATTTCACATGCTCTAGCTTGTTAGAGATAGTTGATTCCGCTCTTCCGTCTGCCCTTAACTGATTTGTTACCCAAAGCGTTATATGGAAGTGCGGCATATCGTCTTCTCCCATTAAGATGGGGTAACGTTCACCATTATCGAAAACCAACGTCTCTACACTGTATGCGATCATCCATACGACCTTTTATTTTAACACTTCAATTATACGTTAGACCTAGTATAGGTTGCAATTTCAATTTTATAAAGTGTAAAAAATAAAAAACCCAGTAAAAATACTGGGTTTGGTTATTTTAAGTGTGTATCTAAGTCTTATATTTACACTTTTAGGATATGCGTAAGCTAAAACGGAATGTCATCGTCGAAGTCAAAATCTGGCTCAGCCATTGGTGGGTTCTTTGGCTGACCTTGATTGCCACCCTGAGGCGCTTGATTGTAGCCACCACC
>VAOV01034382.1_pt1 | contig 10612 bp, 11 predicted proteins | sample 3393941 | NCBI WGS metagenome assembly VAOV01 (sample SAMN08290427, study PRJNA428436) | hydrothermal vent metagenome | isolation source: Deep-sea hydrothermal vent chimney | place: Indian Ocean: Southwest Indian Ridge | depth 2398 m m
GACGTCTTTGCCGAGTCTAACGAACTTTGTGCCACCAATTTTTGCGCGAACATTTTTTCAATTCGGTCGAGCTCACGTTTGGCTTGTTCCAGTCGCGTCTTCGACTCTTCCACGCGGCGCTCAAAGGGTTTACGGTCGATAGTGGCCAGCAACTTTCCTTTTTCAATATCGCTACCTGTCACTAAGTCGGTTTGAATAAGTCGACCTGAAACTTCAAAGCTTAAATCCACGGTCTTAACCGCCGAAACAACGGCGGGGAAAGTAAACTCGTCAAAATCTGGAATGTTGCTAACGGTAGCCAATTTGACGTAACGAGGCGCAGATTTTGATTGTTGCTCCACAGGTTCTTCTGAAGAGCATGCACTTAAGGTTGAAACCAATAAAACGCTTAAAAATAGAATGTGAGAGAATCGCATTACGGACATAGGTGTGTGTAATCCATTGTCAGGGTAAATGAAGTATAGACATGAGAACGTTAAGTAGTGACGCTTAAACTCAAGCGCGAATAAGCAGTTATTACCTAAAGTAAACTAGTGAGTGCATTTTAGTGCGGTCGCATTGAAAAGTAAACTGTTCGGTGTAAAATGGTTAATAGCAATAACTGGCAAGGCAAAGGAATTTTATTTTGAGAGTTTCGATATGGTAGGCAATACGAGAACGCGTAGCGATATAAAACGCGAAGCCATCATTCAGGCTGCTACTCAGGCCTTTCAAGAGTTTGGCGTAAACGGCACCAGCATGGATAAGCTGGCTGAACTGGCGAATGTGTCAAAACGTACTGTGTATAACCATTTTTCTACCAAAGAAGAGTTGGTGATGCACTTGGTTACAGAGCAGTGGCAATCAGCAATTCTCAATATAAATAAAGAGTACGATAGCGCGCTCCCGATAGGCGAGCAGCTAGAAGACCTTATTTTGCAAGACATTGATTTTATGGTGAGCGAATCCCATTTAGATTTAGCGCGGGTGGCTATTGGCCATTTTTTTTACGAGCCAGATAAGCTAAAAGATGAAGTCGCACAGCTAAAAGCTCAAGAAACGGCTATGCATCGTTTTTTGAAAGATGCCAAAGCAGATAACAGGCTCGCTTTTGATGATTTAGACCGGGTCGTTGAGGAAATTGACAGCTTAGTAAAAGGGAAGTGCTTTTGGCCTCAGCTTTTTAAAATTGAAGATACCCTGACCGATAATGACAAAAAAGATGTAGCGAAGAATACCGTCGCGCTCATTCTAAGCCGTTATGCTACGGCGTAGCGGCTAGTTTTTCTAGACTAAGGGCGACATGCTAAGCATATTAGCAGAATTTAAATTTTGTAAGTTCGTTCAGTAGTGGGTGTTATCATCCATGTCTTTATTTTTCTTAGAAGTTAACTCGAAAAGCTGCATAGTCGTTTAATAACACAATGAAAAAATTAGTTTTAATTCTTCTTCAGTAAGACTATTGCCTTGCCGAGAATGAAAAAGATAACCATCAAAAAAATATTTGAGGGGGCGGGCACTGAAACCTCTTTGACGAGTTGAACACTGTAACTAGAGTCAGAGAAACTTGATTCGTATCGTGGATTATCAGCTCCTATCCCTGCGATAGGGTCGTAGTCAGAATACTGAGCATATGCGACGCGATAAAAGCCATCTGCATCTAAATCACTTCCAAATAGTACGTTAGATATGCCACCAAAAGCATCAAGACTTGAACCAAAAATACTGACAAGATTTTGGTAGTCAGGCACACTAATAGTTTCTCCACGTCCAGAGTTCTCGTCTACAACGATACCCCAGTTAAAAGCAGGTATAAATACGTTGTACATACTTATCATTTCACGAGATGTAGCAACACGCCAACCATCAACAGAGAACTGAGATAGCGCACTATCAATTGAAAGACCGGTTGATTCGTCCCAACGCTTCCAATATAGACCGTTACCCTCAATTACATTTGAAACAGTGTCGTAGGAAAAGTTGTACTTGTTTATGACTGCAGCATGCACATTACTATGCAAAAAATTTATTACTACAAAAATGATTGGAAAGCAGAAAAGTTTCTTAATATTCATTGTAGTATTCCTATTCTTCAAGTTGAGTAAATTTACATTTTAAACTACTATTTGAACGTGTAATTAAGCTTACAAGTGTTTGATATAACATGCATCTTCAGTTTAGAGGTTATATAAATATTTTGGTTCGTCCCAAAATTGATATTCATGAAACTACGCGATTGCAAGTGCCTCAAAAGGCTTTCACAATTAAATGTGCTCTAGATTAACACTTCCTTATCTATTCAGAACCTAGAACGCCTGAAAAAAACCATAGCATATAATGCAAGTGGATTTGTTGTCATGTACCTCCAAAATAATTTTTTAGGATCCTCAGCTAGTCTGAAAAGCCATTCTAGACCGAGACTTTGCATCCATTTTGGAGCTCTACCATAAGCTCCGGTGACGTAATTGAAGCAACCACCACATGTTATGATTACCTTGGCGTGTATCTCATGCCGATTTTCAATTACCCACTGCTGTTCTGTTGGTTTGCCCAGTCCAACCCATAAAACATCGGGATTATTGTCGTTTATATAGGAAATTATTCGTTTGCTATCCGCTGCCGTGAAATGACCTTTGTGTGTGCCACTAAGTAAAAAGTTAGCATGTCGCTTCTGTAGAATGTCGCCACAGTCTGCGGCAATGCGGTCGGCTCCTCCTAGCAAGAAGTGTTTCAATGGTTTATCGCTAAGAGTGGGAATGTCGGTAATTAAATCCGTTATCGCCATACGCTCTGATATTGTCGAGGGAGAAAAAAGCTTCGAGCCAATTACAACACTTTGTCCATCAGCAACTATTGCAGATGCTTGGCTCAACAGGAATAAAAAATTTTTATCTAAAATGCTCATGCTAATACCATGACCATTCGCCTCGAATACGATAAAAGGTGAGCTAGGTTTATTTGTTCCCGTACATACTTCTTCAATAAATTTGACAAACTCTTGTCTTGATGCAGTAACAATAGGTAACCCTGCAACTATCGTAGTATTTAGATCTCTGTCCATGCTTTTCTATTGTCATTAATGTAATTAAACAAGCTTACTTTCCAGTGGGGGATAGGTGAGGTAGTAAACATTTGAATTTTGTCATTCACTGCTGCTTCGTTATGAGAAACCTTCACTTTTCTATCAAATTTCTTTTCGGTAGGTAGAACGGTTATCGTGTCGTCATATATCCGCATAATTTCTTTTACGTACTCGAACCTAGTCGCAGATCCCGAGTTAACTGCGTTGAAAATACCTACTGCCTTTTCTTTAATAAGTTCAAAGGCCATTGCTACCAAGTCATCTACGTATGTTGGATTACCCTTTTGGAAGGGGTCACTATACATCACCTTGCCTTCTAGATTGTTAGCTTCTTGAATTCTTTTGGCTACGAAGTTTCTATTCGCGGATATACTTCCGCCGAAAAGCCAACCAGTTCTTAAAATAAGTGCCTTAGTATTGTTGGCTAAAGCTTCTTTTTCTCCCGCCAATTTACTCTTATGATGCACATTCGTCGGCATCGTTAAGTCGTATTCGTTGTAGGGCGTATTGCAATGCTCGCCATATACACCTGTACTGCTAATGAAAATAAAAGGGATATTCAATAACCGACACGTATGAGCTAAACGAGTAGTATTTAAAACATTATCTCTTAGACAAATATCAGGAAAGCTCTCACATTCGTCCATATTAGTATTCGCTGCGCAATGAATGAATACAGCATCAGTGTAATTGCTCAACCTCGATTTTAGGTCATTTAAAGATACGGTATGATTGTATTCTTCTTGTTTCAAGGCAAAGACTTCATGCCCGTATTTATAAGTATTTTGGCAGAACGCGCTGCCCAAAAGACCGTTTGCCCCTGAAAGGTACACGTTCATTCTTGTTCCCCAAAATAAAAGTCTAATGGTCGGTTTTCCGATTCAGAAGGGTCGTGGGCAATTGAGGCAATGTTAAGCACAAGGTTTGAGCTAATACCGACGCCCTCAAAACAAAACCAAATTCCCGGCTTAACCGTCAGCCTTATGTTATTTTTTGATGAAACCATTATTTTGAATATTTCGCTACTCTGTGGATGAACAAAGTAAAATAAAACTTCACCGAAACAAGTAACGAGATTAAGAGTCATCTTTAGGTGTTTTTTCCACCCTTTGCGCTCGTTGAAGTTAATCTCTGTAAAATACGCTTCACCAAAAGTTGTAAAAGCGGTACTAGAGGCTTTTACAATGTGCCTAATATTTCCTTTTTCATTCTCAATAATTTTTTCGGTGGAAATAAAAACCCATTCTTTAAGTGGGTGATTGAGTTCTTGATAATCTAATTCTTTTATTTTTGCGCCCATGCTATTGCTCTTTTATTTGCATACTCTTGATAACGCATAATTTGCAGCAATGTAAAATCTCTCATGTTACTTTCTTTTTGATAATGCTCTACGTACCAATCGCTTACAAAGTCTATACATTCTCTATACCCTAAATTGGGTTGCCAGCTAAGGTGGAACATAGCTTTATCGCAGTTCAGTTTAAGTAACCCCGCCTCATGAAATGGAGTTCTATCAACTATTGAAAAGGCGTCGCTTTGGTCCTTAATACCCCATCGATTTGCGAGTTCGCTGATGAGTTCAAGCACAGTTTTGTTTTGTTCATTTTTAGGACCGAAGTTAAAAGCTTGATGATTTAACCTAGATGGGCTCTGCGAGTCTTCAGATAAAGCAATTGCTAATGCTAGGTAGCCGCTCAAAGGCTCTAACACATGCTGCCATGGTCGGGTGGCATCTGGGCATCGAATTGTAACTGGCACATTGTTTAGCCAACTTTTAATGCAATCAGGTACGATTCTGTCTTTTGCCCAATCCCCGCCACCTATAACATTACCTGCCCGGGCACTCGCTATTTTTATATTTGTCTTATTCTTTAAGAACGATTCAATGTAAGCATGTAATATAACTTCTGCAGCCCCTTTAGAGCCGCTATATATGTCTTTTCCACCAAGCCTATCTGTTTCTTTATATCCCCACTCCCACTCTACGTTCTCATAGCATTTGTCTGATGTAATGATAATAGCAGTGCAATCGGTTTCTAGCTCAGTCAGGCATTGTAAAATGCTGGCTGTTCCTAAGACGTTAGTTTTTATTGTGTCTATAGGGTCTTCATATGATACGGAGACTAATGCTTGAGCAGCTAAATGGAATATAAAATCGGGATTAAACGTTCTAATCACCCCATTCAAGCGTTCAGTTTCACAAATATCGAACAGGTGATGTTCAATGTCTTTCTCGAGGTTAAGTATTTCGAACATTGAAGGGGAGGTAGGGATGTCTTTGGAAATTCCACATATTTTCGCTCCAACTGAATGCAACCAAGTGGTTAGCCAAGTGCCTTTAAACCCAGTGTGGCCGGTAATTAATACTCTTTTACCGTTAAATACTTCGATACTCATTTAGTCTCTCCAAGTCTTCCATGGTGCTTCTCCGGAATCCCAAAGATCATTTAGCTTAATATTATCTCGCATGGTATCCATTGGGTGCCAAAAACCGCTGTGCTGAAATGCCATTAATTGGTTAGATTGAGCTAGAGACTGAAGCGGATTTTTCTCCCATACACAATCGTCTCCATCGATCAGGTCAATAACGTTAGGATGCAATACAAAAAAGCCACCATTGATAAACGATCCATCGCCGACGGGTTTTTCTTGAAATTGAGTAACATTGTTTGAACTTGTTACATCCAATGCACCGAAACGCCCCGGAGGTTGCACTGCTGTGACGGTTGCCAATTTACCATGCGCTTTATGAAAGTTTATTGTCTCTGTGATGTTTAGGTCAGAGACCCCGTCGCCATAGGTAAAACAAAAAGCCTCATCGTTGTTGATATACTTTTGAACTCGCTTTAGTCTACCTCCTGTCATTGAATTTTCACCTGTATCGACAAGAGTAACTTTCCAATCCTCTGCGCACCCTCGATGCACTTCCATTGAGTTATTAGCAATATCAAATGTTACATCAGACATATGCAAAAAGTAGTTTGCAAAATATTCTTTGATAATATAACTCTTGTATCCGCAGCAGATGATAAATTCATTTATTCCATGAGCTGAGTACATTTTTAGAATGTGCCATAGAATAGGCATACCACCAATATCAATCATTGGCTTGGGCTTGATATCCGACTGCTCACTTATTCTTGTGCCGCGACTTCCTGCCAATATTATTGGTTTTACGCGCCTCCTTCGTTCTGTCGATAAGGTAATTCCTATATATCTTTTTTAGAATCGCTAGACTGAAGCCAATCGTCAACATAAACATTTAACGCGCATGTTTTACAATACTGCACCACAAAAATCGTTTGCACCAAGTTAACTCCTTTGCCATTTAATAATCCCTTTGAAAATCGAAAGTGTCGGGTAAAAGTGTCAATTAATTTTGCAGTTTCGTATTTAGCGGCGGTTTACAAATTTCAGGGAAAGGCAACGAGCAGTTGATGTTGTGAACAATTTGTAACATAAATTTTTGGTTTGGTTGATATTTTTCTTATTGTCTTGCAATTCAACCTCTCCGATTTTTCGTGAATTTTGCTTGCCGACAGCATTTTTTGACAAAGAGTTATAGGTTATAGAGATACATTTCTTATTTAAATCCTTTAAATTTTAAGCTTTAAGCGCTACGTAATCGAACGGTAATAATTCTCTTCTATAAACTTTCCTTGTCAAATTCACTGTACCGTAAAACATTCGAAAAAATTAATGTTAATTTATTGTGCTCCCGGTGTAAAAATACCAGCGGCCTCTAGTCCTCTAGATGTGAATTAAGCCATTTAGCCTTTCGTATAAGGCGCGTATTTTGCATAACTTATTTTGTACGAGTAGTCACAACTCTGTTTTTTATTTTCACTTTTGTCTCGGTTCGCTATCAAGGATTCTCTAATGGGTAAGAAAGGCTTTGTTCGAAATAATGTGAATCAATTTGCGGTTCTATACAGGTTTTTTGATCTGTTAGCGATTCAACTATGCTTGCTTATTTCTGCAGAAGTGTACGGTGTTGTAGTTTCACAACAGTACTATTTAATAAGCCTTATTGCGTGCTTAGCGTATTTATTCAGTGCTGAGATGTTGTGGCTTTACCGTTCATGGCGAGCTGGGTCAATTAAAGAAATTTTATTCGTAGCGAGCATAAGCCATTTGCTTATGATGGCGGTGGTAGTAGGCTGGATGTTTATTTCCAAATCATCTGAAGATTATTCTAGGCTAGCTATAACGCTATGGTTTGTATCAAGTTGGTTAGTTTCCTGTACTTGGCGTATCGCCCTTCGTTACTTCCTATTTGCTGTGCGCCGACATGGTCGAAATGTCAGGTATGTTGGCATTATAGGCGCAAATGAAACGGGTTTAGAGTTAACAAACGAAATTAGAAGAACGCCAGAGGCTGGCTATAACGTTGTTGGTGTGTATGATGATAGAGACGCTGAAAGGACCGTAGTGCCTGAAGGCCTGCAGTTGCTAGGTGCCATCGACCAAGTTTATCATGATGTGCTGACTGGCAAGGTTGATACTGTTTTCATAACTCTTCCTATGACAGCAAATAGGCGAATAGAAAAAATTCTACAGGGGCTTGGCGATACATCTGCTCAAGTTCACCTTGTTCCCAACTTCTTTGTATACAATCTACTACATTCTAGAATTTGTAACGTTGGTGAATTACAAACCGTTAGTGTATTCGATTCGCCAATGAAAGGTGCAATGAACTTTCTTAAGCGTCTTGAAGACATTGTGCTTGCAAGTGTCATACTTACCATAATTGCGCTACCTATGCTTGTGATAGCGGCTGCTGTTAAATTAACTTCAAAAGGCCCTGTTATATTTAAGCAAAATCGCTACGGTATGGATGGCAAAAAAATCAAAGTGTGGAAGTTTAGAAGCATGACGGTTACCGAAGATGGCGACAAGGTAACACAAGCAAGCAAAAATGATACTCGCATAACACCAGTAGGGGCATTCCTGCGCAGAACGTCTTTGGATGAACTGCCACAGTTCATAAATGTACTGCAGGGCAGCATGTCTGTAGTGGGACCTAGGCCACATGCCGTCGCACATAATGAAATGTATCGGAAGAAAGTAGAATACTATATGCTACGCCACCGCATTAAGCCTGGTATTACTGGGTGGGCACAAATTAACGGCTGGCGCGGTGAAACAGATACCGTAGATAAAATGAAAATGCGCGTTCAGTACGACCTTGAATACATTAAAAATTGGTCGCTTTGGCTAGATTTTAAGATCGTTTTAATGACGGTATTTAAAGGGTTCGTGGGTAAAAATGCATATTGATGCTGATAGGAAATAGCTTGGAAACGGCAGCGAGTAGTAAAGCAAGAGAAACTTGGGTTGACGCAGTGAAAGGATTCACAATCTCATTAGTTGTGTTTCATCACGTTTTTGTAGGCGTTAAGAACGCAATTGGGATTCCCGAATGGGTTGTTGATGTTTATATGTTGACTACACCGATAAGGATGCCGCTGTTTTTTTTAGTAGCTGGGTTCTATGCTAAAAAGTCGATATTTGGTGAAAGAAGAAAATTCATAGATAGTAAGGTAATTCATTTTTTATATTTTTATATCCTATGGAACACTATCAGCGTTCTATGTAGGGTTGCCTTGGCTAAATATACGAATAACCAAGTTGATATCTATGAAGTCTTTTATTTTTTATGGAGCCCATCTTTTACTTTATGGTTTATTTATGCGCTGATGTTTGCTTTCTTAGTTGCAAGATTAACTAGAAATGTTAGTTTTTACACTCAGATTACTTGTGCTCTTTTCTTCTCGATATTCTCAATCGCTTTCGGCGGAAAAATATTTCCTAATTTCATTGCTTATTTATTAAAGTTTTACCCATTCTTTTTAGTTGGAATCTATAAGTCAGAGCAGTTGCGAAATTGGGTTGCAAATTCCTCAAGACTAACACCTGTGGCTTGTTTCCTTCTTTATATCGCGATTTCAATATTTATACTAAGCTTCGGGCAATGGCTGAAAGAACTTCTATATTATATTCTTGCTGCTCTGGGGGCTGGGGGTATTATGACTTTTGTATATAGAATTAAGACTCACGGTTTCGCTAATCTCTTAACGCTGATAGGTAGTTATAGTCTATATATTTATTTGCTACACTTCTTGCCCGCAGCAGAAAAGTCGCAAGTGTCCTAGGTTTCGGAAACGAGCCTACTTTGATTGTTATTTTTGGAACAATATTTTCGATTATTTTCTGTATTGCCGCCGTGAAAATTATCAGAAAAATAAAGTTTTTAAGCTTCTTGATAAGACGCCCAGAGTTACTAAAGGTTAAATGATATATAAAATATTTACTTAAATATATATTCTTTAATTAAACTTAGATGGTTTTAGGTGCTTTTTTACCGAACGCTAATTAGTCAAAACGCATAATTTTTTTAACATTATTGTAGCGAGCAAAAGTGTCGGAAATAACGTGAATATTTTTTGCTAGTTTTGACTAAGTGGCATTATAGCATTCCTTACAAAAGCAACTTTAAGTCTGAATCAGCTTTATTTTGCATATTCAAGCTTTATCGCTATAAGTATGGAAAGAGTGCTTATAACTAACTTTTTGTACTAAAGTATTTAAGGAACATATAATTGATTTCTCATAGATACCGTTGTTTATTCATACATATACCCAAATGTGCTGGTACCAGTATTGAGCACGTTCTTGGTCACTTTGACGGACATGAAGGGCGAGCGGGTCAGGATCACAGAAGTATTCGCATGGTTTGTCAACCAGGGCCTAAAATCTCAGAAATTTTCCAGCATGAGAACTTTAAAGATTTCATTCGCCGCATAAGAGAGCAGTATAGGAAACATGCAAACCCTGAAAATGGTGTTATGCCATCCGAAGACGAATATAACTCTTACTACAAATTTACAATTGTAAGAAACCCTGTAGAAAGGGCTTATTCTTGGTATAAAAATGCTTTGAGAGACCCAATTCATCAAAAGAACTACGGGATAGACCCTAATGACTCATTTGATCAATTTATGCGAAAGTTTGCAGGAAAAGGGTTTTTAAGACCGCAAACGTATTGGTTAAAAGATTATAGTGGTGCAATTCCCATGGACTTCATCGGAAAGTTCGAAAATCTTTCTAAAGATTATGAATTTATTTGTAAAAAATTAGGGATTAAAGATTTTCATTTACCTCATAAAATTGAAGGCCAAACTTCAAAAGAGAAAAAAATTGAAGACCGAACAATAGAGTTTATTAACCAGTTTTACGCAGAAGATTTCGAAGTATTTGGCTACTCATATTGTTAAAGGATGACTTTTATGAATATCGTTACTGGAATGCATAGAAGTGGGACTACTTATGTAGGAAGAATATTAGGTCTATGTGATAAAGTAGACGTATTCCATGAGCCATTTAATAGGCATTTTGGGTTGAAAGGAGTTAAAAAGAACTATCCTGCTGTAGATATGCAGTATGAACTGTAACCGTTCACCAAGGCCCTATTGACAGGCAGCTTTGAAGTCGTCGAGCAGAGGATAGGACGTTTTGTTCAGCGTCGCTTCGAGAATGGCGCGGAGCCAA
>VAOV01036395.1_pt1 | contig 10485 bp, 10 predicted proteins | sample 3393941 | NCBI WGS metagenome assembly VAOV01 (sample SAMN08290427, study PRJNA428436) | hydrothermal vent metagenome | isolation source: Deep-sea hydrothermal vent chimney | place: Indian Ocean: Southwest Indian Ridge | depth 2398 m m
AAAACATATTCTTGGGAAGCAGGTGTGTAGATCAGTAAAGAGAGGCAGCCCTCTTTCATGGAACATTATCCGATAGTGCATTATTGGGATGGAAGATACACATGTTAACACGTTTAGTAACACGCGAAGATGCAGAGTACCTCTTTAAGTGGCGAAACGATCCGCACACAATTGCCATGTCATTAAACTCGATGCCGGTCACCTGGAATGAGCATATTAACTGGCTCCAACATGCCCTTAATGATGAGAGAAAACTGCTTATTTTGTGTTACTTGAAAAATTCAGCCCCTGTTGGATTTGTTCGTTTTGATGTGCATTACCACTATGCAGAAGTATCGATCAACCTTAACCCACACTGGAGAGGAAAGGGGGTCGCTAAAGTGTGCCTAACCGCAGCATTAGAGAGGTTTCAAAGGGAATTTCGGAAGCCTACGCAAATAATAGCGCGTATAAAAATTGACAATAAAGCAAGCCAGCGGCTTTTCACTGGCGCCGGCTTCACCTATTTCAAAGCGCAAGATAACATTACGTTTTATGCACTAGACCTCAAATTATGTCAAAAGACCTAAAGCCACTGTGATTTTGAGTTCTCTAAAATATGAAGAGTTAAGTATTATCGCAATCGTAATGATTTATTACCTGCGTTTTTCAAGGTAGTTGTCGCCTGAGTTGCTAAGCTGTTTCTATTTTCTTCTCTGGATTTCACTCCACATTATCACAAACGATTTCGACATCGTTATAATGATACTGAGGATTGCTCCATTTTGCTTTATTATGGCTCAGTGGATAGTGAAAAACTTCATTTCCTTTACCATCCACGACAATTAGTGCATATTTATAACTAGAGACCAATTCCCAAATATCTTGGTATTTTCTGACACCATGAGGTCGTAACTCATTTTTAATTCAGTTTTATCAACCAACTCAAGCCTCTGATCTAAAAGTAATATTTCCTCGCCCCCCTCAATAAAATATATGCCTTTTTTTGAAAAATCAGTCCTGATGATGGCAAGCCCCTGCTGATTAAAAAGCAAAACTTAATGTCTTCTAACTTCAAAAATTTCATGCGCTCAGACAAAAGCGACGCCACTTTTGCGTCTTCATCCCATACAAAACCTAAGTTCGTGAGTTGCTTTTTGACCTCGCTGATGGAGGTAGTACACACAACCACTTGAAACTCATTGATTCGCCCTTTCAAGATCTCTGGAGACTGAACTTCAAAGCCCTGAAAGGTATTTCCTATTAAATCAGGATTATTGTCTATAATATACGCAGGCTCTAAAAAAATTTTTTTCGACTACGTGAGCACAACCAAACAATACTATTTTTTATGCACAAAGCTTACAGTTATATATGCAGACCTTTTCCAAATAGGATAAATTCTCTTGACGGCTTTGCATCACCCGATAGCAACGATGATATTGAGTCAGGTATCGCTGGAGAATCCTTTATCTCTTTACCAATTAGGTGGGCCACATCTTTCAAACGATGCTTCATAAACCATTGCCTACCACTTTGTGTAACATCAAGCCAATCGAAAAAAGGTTCAATATCAACTTGTTGCGCTTGGTATTGTTTTTGTAAATCGACGCCTTGGGCCCTTGTAAGACGTCCATGACGAATTTCTCGAGTGAGATGGTCGCTCACTTTTCGGTAGCCCACCCTTTTCATTTTAAGTAGGTCGTGGATACCATAGTAAACAGAGCTTCCCGCGCGCTCATAAATATCAAAGGTGCCGTTATGAGTTTGTGGCTTAAAGCCCTGAGCTAAGGCTTGATAATTTTGCGCTAATGGATCCCAAGGTAGGTAATTACTAAGATAAATACCAATTACTCCCGCTTTATTTAGCTTCGTAATATCCGGATATTGATAGTAATTAAGCTCACGCTCTTTCACCTGAGCGCCATTGCCAATAAGACGTTCACAGTCCACATTAAACAAATCGTGCTCATTACGACTCCAGCGCGACATTTGCACGCGATCACGATGTGAAAACTTGCCTACTTGCTCAATTGCTTGATGCTGTCCCCAAATAATTAGAGGAATTTTGCGCTCGTATGCAATGTGCACAGGATAGCTCGTGTGCAACTGTAAAAAAGGAAGCAATAAATGGTCGTATTTGCGTAACGAGGTTCTAACAAGCTCCTTGTATACCCTCAAATCTGGGTGAAAAATTAAAGAATCCAAATCAAAATAGGTGATTAATTGATGCAAATTATGCCAACCAATATCATTCCTGAAATAATCATTGACCGAAACCACTAAAGGAGATAAACCGAGTGTCAACACCTGTGTTAATGTGAAGTAGTCTTCAGCATCTCCCACTACCGGAACCACACAGTCATATTGACGCTTTTGCTTTAGATGAGATTTTATTAATGCGCACAAATAGGCTTGTTGATCCTCCCAAATATTCTGATGTTTTTCAGAGTGCGTAATGCATCCAGAACACGTTACAGCACTTGAATCAACTTTCAAAGACAGACCAAAAGGATGATCACTGTTATACAAACATAATTGGCAACTAAAGCGCATGCTTATATCCTTCAATCGCATATTCAGTATGCAACGCCTTATTGTCGATTAACACAGATGCTAAGCCTTTTTGCATGGCCCAATTGACCGTACTATGCCCCACGCCTCCGCTTACAATTAACTTGCCATAATCAACAGAATGATAGGTTTGTAATATGCTTAACAACCTTTGGTCAAAGGTATCGTATTCGCCTTCATGCTCAGTATCATAGATAATGATTTCATTAGCGAATTCGTCAATAAACGCCAAATCGAGCCTATCGATATTTTGGTATTCAGCTTTTGTGCTGTGAAATACACTTAACTTGTTAGCATTCAACTTTAAAGGTAGCAGGCACTGAATAGATTGACGCCCAAAAATTTGGCTTGCTGAGCGAATTAAAGACACATTCTTTTCAATAAATGCCGAGGAAAATACTAACCTTTCAATGGGCAAGCCTTGCAATAAAGAGAGTTGCTGAGTATCGCGCAAGCCACCTCCCAGTGAGATTGGAGTTAATGATTTAAGTTGACGTAATTGTGCTAGATCTTGCTTAAATGTTTGCAGAGTGTCTTGCGCTCTTACAGGCCGAATAATGGTAATTTCGTCGCACTCGTATGCACCTAATTCATCAATAACCCTCTGCAAGTTCCCTAAAGGCCTTTGTAAAGACCAGTTATAGGATTGAACACATCTTTGCTCTCGTATTAATACATTTGCACCAACTCTCACACGTTCCCCCTACAAAATCATTTTCAAAAGCGCCAGGCCACTTGCCTGACTTTTTTCTGGGTGAAATTGCATGCCAACAATTTGTTGATTTACGACCATTGCACTGAAGGGCGCCAAGTCTTGAGAAATCGGCATATTGAAGAAGCGTTTATCGTCACAGCGAACACCATATTTGTGGTTATAAAACACTCGGCCAGATAACACGCGCTTTTTCGTCAATCGAAATTCCGCTTGGTAATCCTTAGCTGCGAACTCTGCCTTATTTAACTGGATTGGCTCCCATTGGTTGTGTGACTTTCCTTGGGGCAAAGCGACCGTGCGCGCCTTGATTAGGCCTAACCCCTCGACACCGCCATCTTCTTCCATAAACTGTGTAATGGCCTGAAAACCTAAACATATGCCAATCAATTTACTGCCATTATTCACATGCTCGAGGATCGCATCTACAAACGCATACTTATGAAGTTGCTCCATAAAAAATCCTGCCGAACCAACGCCTGGTAAGATAATCACTTTAGCGGAAAGCTGCTCAACATGATTCACCACGCGAATGTCCACATGTACTCGGTTCAAACAGTGCACAATTGAACTAATGTTGCCACTTCCAACATCAATAATATCAACCGTCATAATCCACCCCAACAGTAAATTTTGGGACAGGACGAGCCCGCGCTCGAATCTTAAAAATTTTCGGGTTTACCCAACGATTTGTAATATCCCAGAATTCTTCTACTGTAATACCCACATAATCAGCAAAGCGCTTAATGATCGTATCTGCGCATACGCCATCAAACTCTTGGGCGATTGGGATAGCCTGTGTGCGCGTCATTTCACCATCTCTTATCTTTTCACAGAGTAAATCCGTTGTACGACCAAAGCCAAATTTAAAGTACTTAAGCATCATATTGATGTTTGTAAACTCTTCGTCAAGCATAGAGGCGTTAGAGATATCCCCAGTTTCATGCTCATCAAACGGTCGCAAACTTAAACCATTAAGAGCTGCATATGTAGCATTGTTTTCATTGCTCCAGTCATCCCAAGCCGGACCAAGATAAAAAATCTTTATTTTCTTTTTATTGAACTCGTATTCGTCGGGATAAAAATAATGATGGGCTTTGTATGGTGCTTTAACCGCATTGGATAGCCATTCGTTTCCGCCATCAGTTAGAGTATTGAGTTTGCGCAAATTGCTTCCGTCAAACTCATCAAGGCCCTCTACAGCGCTATCCCCTACTTGGAGCGCAGGATTTTCTCCCCAAAATATCGTAGAGACACCTAGTTCAATGGCTAGTCTTGGAACAGTAGAGAACAATGCCATTTCAGTAGACTTACATACATTACCAAACTGTATGAACGAGTCTAAAGCTAGCTTGGCAGCAGTCTTAGGTGCAGGCGTGGCTGTCATCAAGTCAAAACCCATTTCGATAAGATTGGATAAATTGTCAGCGCCTACTTGACTCATCTGTTTTGGCGTGTAAGCGCAACATACTAATAAAGGCCTCAGACCAAGCCGGTCTCTGACCCAGTGAGCTTGGCGAGTACTATCTTTTCCTCCGCTCACACCAACAATGCAATCGTACTGAGCTTTCTTAGTGTTTTTACTTTGCTTCCTGCGACTTTGCGTAATACTTTGCTTCAGCCGGTTAAGCTTCAAACGATACTTTTCTTCGTCTGGCTCGATACTATTAGAATACCGACAGGCTATACAAACGCCATCGACGAATGATGAATTGGGGCGTAAATCAGTAGTGAGACAATTTTTGCAATATTTCATGTAGTTATAAGTGTCAATTAAGTGCCAATCATCAAGGAAAAGCATACACCTCTATTCTATCTTAGCAAATATCAGGCCAACAAACACTAATCTTCAGCACTAAAAGTTCTTTAAGTAAGCAAACGAGGCACTTTGGTCATTTAGTAATGGTAAGGTAGAGGGGAGCACCACTTCATCTTAAGAAGCGCATCTGGATACTTAGGTTGATAGGTGCTATCTCGATTACTAGAATACAGTCAAAAATTGCAAATATTTATAGATACGAGCAAATCGCGCTTTCTCGGAAAATATACGCTACCCAGACACGAGACAAATAATTAGGCGCGAATTTAAAATAGGCGTTAACTTTCTTCATTCGCTTTTTTTAAGCTGCAATTCTGCCGCTAGTGAGTGTTCACAACGCTTCTCCCATGCATCCGGATAGTCAGACTTCATCGCATTAATGTAGTTTTTCCAAACCACCAAGCCTGCAGCGAACGCTTTAAGGGTCTTCGCTTCATCAGTGTAAAAATACAACAAGCTTAATAGCGCACAGTAGAAGTACATCATGCTGCCTTTTATTACATGATAAAGGTGCCCAAACTTTTTCCCGCGATAGGCATACACCACTCTAGACTGCGCCTTTAACAGGTCTGACGCGTCTTTTCTTGAATGAAACGGTCGGTTGGCTATCTCAATCAAATAATCACACAAAGACGCAAACTCTTCTTTGCCCACGGATTTTTCTGGTTCGTCAAAAGTGATGTTAGTGAAGAAGCTTGTTTTCATCGCTTCTACAACACGCTGCTTGTCTTGTTTTCCGGCGGTGGGGAGGACATCGTCAGCATAGAGCGGTTCAGCTTTTTCAATTTTGGCCCCTGAGCCTACATTGTAAAAACTGGTTTTAGGCGTGCTCTTAATAAGCGACTCCATTTTCTGTTTCGCTTGTACCATTAAGCTAATCGCTTTAACTTTCCCGCCTAAGTTGCCGTCAAGCATATGTGTGGCCTCATCGGCTGACACATTAAACGCTTCATTGCGGTTTTTTTCATTATAAATACTAAGCTTGGAATGCGTTTGGCCACTTATAGGGTAGCCATTATCTACGCCAAACAGGTAGATTTCTTCAAACCCAAAGGCGGTGGCAAACGCCAACGCTGTATTCGCAACTAAAGGCCCAGAAGAAGCAAGCGCGGGAAGTAATTGTTGGTGTGACTTTAGAAATTCATATTGTGAAAACAAAGAGCCTGCCTCGGGCCCTTTTAAGCTCATTCCTGACCACTGATACAGAGGGGGGACTTCTGGGTACATAACATCAACGGTCAATAAGTTCAGATTCTTTAAGTAGGCAAAATCGACGGTTTCAACTAAGTAGTCATAAGTGAGTTTTGGACGCTCGACAAGCACATGGAAATCCGGCGTAATACCCACTTTGATAAGAGAATTGAGGGCCGTTCCTGCCGCAAAGATAATCGCATTGTCTTTGTTTTCTTTGATTACCTCTATGGCTTCATCTAAAGACGGCCCGTTCGCCACTACATAAGCCGTGAGCCCGTTTAGTTTGGCTTTGTTCGCCTTGGTAGGAAGAAACACTGGGCAGCGGTTCTCGTTAACATTTTCTATTGTATGCGCAAGCCCGGTTACCGCATCATTATAAAACCCATATCCTAATTGTATGAGTTCAAAGTTTTCGAAAAACTGCTCTATTAATGCGTTAACTTCAGCACCAGGCGTATGTTGATAGCAAAAGCTGCTTACTAATGACGAGGGGCCTACACTGTCGACAATGCTCATCAACTCTTGCAGAAAAATTTCAAACGACACACCAACTTTCAAAAATACACTGCGATCCTGTTCGTCTGACTCGTGTAAAATTGTGCTCCAATCAATACAAAAAAGGCTAGCGTAAAAGGTTTCAAAGTCAGGTTCGCAAACAAATACGTAGTCAAAAGAGAACTGCTCAAGTAATGTTGAAAGGGCATAACCCAAGCCTAAACCGAACATCATGCACGTGGGAAAATGCTTTGGCAAGCTTCCTATTATTTCTTCATTTTCTAAATCAGACTCGATAAAAGATTCAACGAGATCTGCCATATAACGAATATGGATACGCTTATCTACCCTCATTCCTGCCGGTACGGAACGATAAAGCTCCATACGCCCGAAGAATGCTTTATCTGTATATTTTTCAACCTGATTTTTTGATTGTTCAACTGGGTTATTGCCGTACAAAGGCTTAATTTGCCCTTTGGGAATAAAGTTTCCATGCCCAGACTCAGTAACAAAAAGGTTAAAGTCTTCTCGCGGCTTAAAATTTTGAATCTGTTGATAAAGGTCGGGGAAGTAAAGCTTAAAGGCTTCAAGGTTTTTCAGGTATACCGCATTGGAATTTTCTTCGAAAAGTTTTTGTTTTTGTTGTTTTTTTATTGTTGCTTCAATTTTCTCTTCGAGTGCTTTTAATGTCTTTTGTATATTATCCATTTAATGCGTATCTCTAGTACTTTTTTCTATGTTTCAACATGCTATGATCGTTCAGTGGTGCAATGATATCAATAAGGTTTTTGCTGCGCTCGCGCAATGTACCGTCCTGATCGGTCAGCCATCGCGCAAGATCGTGTAAAAAGGTAATTTGGTCGCCACTTAAATTAAGCAGTGCAGCACGGTCTAACTTCATAATTTCTTTATCCAGAAAATCAGCTGTCTGCGTCGCTTTGTCATATTCCTCAGCGCCAATATAGTTCGCTAATTTTACCGATAAATCATAGACACTAGAAAAAATATCGTTACTCACCTATGGCAGTCTTATTTTGCATTTGCGTATAGGCTGCGTTGCGATCACTTTCGCTTATTTGGTCCCACGCACCTTTTATACCGGATAATAAGTCAATAACTTCATCAATTTTGGTGATGTCATTCTCAATGCTTGCTTCAAGCAATCGCTCAGACATGTAGCGATACAAAGCAGAAAGATTGGTGGATATTTCACCACCCGCTTCGTAATCTAAGCTCAAACGCAGCGAATCGATAATGGTAGTCGCTTTCGCTATGAATTTACTTTTGTTTTCTAAATCTTGGTTTTCGATGTTAATTTTTGCAATTTTCATCGACTCAAGGGCGCCTTCCATAATCATTTGAGTTACTTCAAAAGGGTCTGCGCTCGCAAGACGTGTTTTTAGTGCCTCGCGTTGATAATGCCTTATTTTACCGTTCATAATACATTCACTTAATTTTTAAATCACAGGAAACTAGAAAAGCTTACTCTCTAGTAAATCCAGGAAGTGAGCTTAATTGACCCATAAGATAGTCGCCAGAACTTCGCATTGATGCAATCAAAGTATCTAATGATGCATATTTTTGACGCAAGCTGGATTCTAACTGCTGCATGCGGAATTGATGATTTGAGCGGTCATCCTCAAGATCATCTTTTTGTAGATTAAGAATGTCTTGGCGCTGCTTTAACACGCCAGACGAGTCAACATAGTTCTCTAAAATAGTTCCAAAGGTATCCGCTAGCCCACCCGTATTGGTGAACAATTTTCCAATATCTGAAAAATTGGTATCGAGCGCTTCGTTAAGACTTCTCACTACATTTTGTTTTTCTAATTTGCCATTTTCATTAAGCGATAGACCAATATCAAATATAGTTTCAAAATCGCCTGCGCCTTCAATCTTTGTGGTGAGCGCATTGGTAAGCTGGTCTTTAATTGAGCGTATGGTCGCGTCGCCAAATAAAGGCGAACTCACAGAGGCAGATTGTTGACCAATCATATCTATTGTGTTGTTAAACGCAGCGATAAATTCATCAATTTTGGTGGTTACACCTTCTCTGTCGAACTCCACATCAACTTTGGCGACTTCAGATGCTTCGCTCTCGCGCTGTGCTGTAATAGTGAGGCCTTGCACAGCATTGGTAAACACGTTGCTTGAATTGCTAATTTGAATGCCGTCTACTTCAATAATGGCATCTTGTGCGCTGTCTTGCGCACCAATTACTAAGCCACCGGGGCCGCCAGCGTTAGCGACGGTGGAAAGCCTGTCTAGCTCTGCATTATTGTTGGTGATCACCAAATCATTTCCAGCGCCGGCTTCAGCCGACTCAAAAACTAATAAACTTTCGCTGCCAGTATTGATAATGTTAGCCGATACACCGAACGTTGCGTTATTATTGATTGCTTGACGAATTTCTTCGAGGGTTGAACCCACTTCAATATCGATATCGAACGATTTGCTGCCGGCCGTGAATGTGAGTGTGCCCGCTGCCGACGTAACCACCTCATCTGCAGAAGTAAAAACATTCGTGGGATTCGACGTGTCAGTTTGCGCTCTACTGCCTTTGGCAATTTGCAGTACGTTTAATTCAAAAGCCCCTGTTGTGGCTGTTTCGTCAGCCCTAACAGACACTAGATCACCTAGCGTTTCAGCGTTACTGGGTTGGCGAACATTTGCAACGCGCTGATTGAATTCATCTGGTGAAGCGAGCTCTTCAAATACATCTTGAAGTTTACTCATGACGGATTTTATACCGCCAATACCCGTAAGTTGTACAGATAGTTCAGACTCACGCGAAGCAAATTTTTGGAGTTTAGGTTGATTTGAAGCTTGTAGTGTTGCAGATATTATGGCTTCCAAATCTAGACCAGAACCTACTCCAGCATTTGTTATTGTCGTCATCTACAACGCCTCTCAAAATGAACAAAAATTAAAATCGCTCGTCGATAAATATTCCAGATGATTGTTTTCCCTGCTCGACGCCACCGCTTATACTCATGTTATCTGCAATATCTGTTAAAGCTTTAGCTATTTCACGCAATTCTTTTGGCGGGATTTCCCTGATTACGTCGCCACTTTCTTTATCAATGACTTTAACAATTGGCGGTTCACTCGTGTCATCGAACTCAAAGACTAAGCTCGTTGATTTTAAAGAGAGCTGGTTATTTACGACTTGAAGCTTGTCCTCTATTGTACTGTCGATAGAGGATATAAACGAATTTTTCTTTTCTGTTTTAATGACAGATTCATTCTTTTCGTCGATTGCAACTTCGCCAGAAATAAACCTATCCGAAGCAACAGCGTTTTCATCTTTTGCAGTAATACTTACGCTTTTGCTGTCGCGACTATCAGTGGTTGGGGCATCTCTTTCGCGAAAACTAGACGGAGGACTACCAAACTCTACAGAACTGTTAACAGACATTTTCCCTCCTCACTCTCACTCTCGTGATAATTGAATAAACGCTCATAATAGAGCGTTTATTCATCTAATGTAATAATGTTAGCCTAACAAACTCAATGCTGCCTGAGGCCTTTGGTTTGCCTGTGATAATATTGCCTGCGATGCCTGCTGCAAAATCTGGCTTTGCGTAAGCTTTGCCGTCTCAGCTGCAAAGTCTGCATCTTTTATACGTGATTGTGCCGCAGACAAGTTTTCTGATATATTCGCTTGGTTGTTAATGGTAGATTGAAAGCGGTTTTGTACTGCACCTAATTC
>VAOV01031699.1_pt1 | contig 10484 bp, 22 predicted proteins | sample 3393941 | NCBI WGS metagenome assembly VAOV01 (sample SAMN08290427, study PRJNA428436) | hydrothermal vent metagenome | isolation source: Deep-sea hydrothermal vent chimney | place: Indian Ocean: Southwest Indian Ridge | depth 2398 m m
AAATCTAACGCCATATTAGTTTTTGCTCTAGCTGCTTCACGCGCGTCCATCCAGCCTTGATCGAAACCTCGGCCTGTGTAGCACTTTCCATTAGACTGGCAAATAACCCACCGACTAATGATATTTCCCGTTCTCAGCGATTTGGCTAACTCAATAGCTTTTCTAAGGCGTGGGGTCCATTCCTTAATTTGCTTTACGTTAGTCTTGCCTTGCTGAATGAAAATACCTTCATCACGTATCTGATCCCACGTCATTGATAGAACATCACCTTTACGTGCCGCGCACAAATAGCTTATTTCCATTGCTGCTTGCACATGGGGTGGGGCGTTTTCAAATACAGCTTTGTATTCCCAATCTTCAACGTATCTATCTCTGGCAGTTTCTTTAAACTGTTTAACTCCTTTACATGGGTTCTGTTTTACTAGGCCGCGCTCGTAAGCCCAGCGGTAGCAACGAGAAAGAAAAGCCTTTTCACGGTTGGCTTGTGTCTTAGACTTCGCTCCACGCTTATCCATATATGCGCGAACGTGACGAGGCTCTAAGTTGTCGGGGTGAACTTTGCCAAATACCGATAAAACCTTACGGCTATATTTGCGGTAATCGGCTTGTGTTGTTTTCGATAAATCAGAGAAATCAGCGCTTTCAAAAAAGTCGCTCACTAAACCTGAAAGGTTCTCTTTGGCTTCCAGCGCTTGAACTGCATCTTCGTGGGCTTTTAATACCTCCCAGTTCTTTGCATCGAGTTTGCAAAGCCTAATAGCACCACCCCCTTTGGGGTGATACTCATAAGCTGACTTACCTCTGTAAACACGCGATGGCATCCATTCATCTTTACGGCTTTTCCTTTTTGTCATTACGCTGCTTTCCAGTTAATTAGTGAGTCTGTTTCTGATTGCACCTCAACCATAGGGTTGTGAACGTGGTGCCAGCACACTTTGATTTTTCCATCTGTGCGCTCAACAAAGTATATTCGATTCTTTGTTAAAATCTCTTTTTGCTTACTCACTTGTTTAGCGCCAGTAAGTTCTTCAATTTCTTGAACGGAGAGAAAGTCATTCACTTAATTACCCTCAACACACACAAGTTTGAATATACCTCGTAGGACTTCTCCTTCACATTCAATGTACACATTTATACTGTGATAGGAACTAGCAAGGCAAATGATGAGAACTACGAGATAGAAGATCACTCGAAGTTTTGACATTGACTTAAAGTGGCTTAATTTCACGCTGCTTCCCCCTTCAATACACTTTCAAGATAGACGATTCGCTCAATGTCATCGCGGCTTCGTTCGTGACTTTGGGCGTTGCAGTAAGCTTCATTACTGATGAGGTTTGATTGAGTACCGTCTTCCATAATCCAGCGGTAGAAGCCATCTGAAATATAAATACCAGTCCAGCCTTCAGGCGCATTCGCTAATAATTCTTGGTTAGTCATCGGATTGCACCGCGCATAGCTTGCGTAATAATGCATCTTTGTTTGATTCATGCAGTGCATCTATGCGCATCTTTGAAATTTGATTTTGAAGCTTGGTTACTTTAAACATGCAAATAAAGTAACCAATCACCATGCCAAAACCAAAACCAAGCCATAACCCTTCCATCCACTCCATTACTTTCCACCTCTACGCTTTAACTTACGCTTACGCTGCTTTGCCTGGTAGCCATTAACCGGTTGGCGAAGGCCACTCGTATCTAAGGGCTTATACTGCTTTCTCAAAGGTTGAAACTTAGGTTTGTCTTCAACCATAACTTCATGGCCAAAACCAGCAACTATCGCCGCAACTGCAGCGGTCATAGAACCGCCGCCTAGAATTGAAATACGTTTACCCATGCACCTTCTCCAACGGATTACTCTCTAGGTGATAGCGATCTATCATTAAGTTGCGTTCAACCGTAGAGGGGATAGGAAGTTCGATCTCTCCAGTGTGGGTGGTGTCGTATTTATCATTCCAAAACCTTTTGTCAGCTACACTTTCCTTAAGCCAAGGCTGAACGGCTATTATCATATTGGGTATCATGTGCGTCATTAGTCCGTTCTGACCGACTATCATTTCAAGGTCTTGGTAAACATGCCCCATTTTCGTATGAAGAATTCCCGTAGTTAGGTTGCGTAATCGTTGAATATCCATCACTCTTGCTCCTTGCGTAGTTGACCATAATCCCACTGCATTGCTATGGTTTCTTTTGTTAGGGTGTTTTGCATTGCGACGTTTATCATTTCACCATTAACTAAGGCTTTTAGATAAACCACGGTCGCACCCATTTGACACCAATCAAAAGCGGCTTTTTGCGTTTCTGTCTTGTTTAGCAAGTTCACTGCTCTTGCTCCTTGCGTAGTTGTTCTGATTGACACTCAATAAACTGAATGCAGTGCTTTATCCCTTCTAAATAAGGCTCTTGAAGCTGCTCATATCGTTTTGGAACTACAACGCTGCATTGTATTTCTTCAAGCAAGTCATCAAGCGCATTAAGCTTCTTCTCTATGGCGAATTTGTTTAGTGTGTCTTCTGGTATCGCTTCAAATGCTTCCACCCAAGGATTTTTTGCAGATGAATGTTCACCGATATCAACACCGAAATAACGAGCTATTTCGCCTGACAACTTATCTAGCCATTCTTCGCGGTTATCACGATTCTCAATTTCTTCTAGGATGCCTTTCTCCAGATCTTTAGCGTGCTCATAACCAATGTCTGAAGTTATTAATTTCATGTAGTAATCCGCACGCTCATTAGCCTTTGCTAGCTTCCCTGAAAGGCTTAAAACTTTCTCAGTGCAGCCATTCAGAGATTCTTCTAAAGCATCCTTTCTAACTTCTAATTCCGCTGTGTAATCATTAGCCTTTGCTAGTTGCTTATTTAAACAAGTAATCTGCTCTAGTAGCCCGGGTATATCTTCAACGTAGTAGAGCTTTTTGCCATCAGCCCAGGCTTCTTTCAATTCGCAGGTATCTTTCATGGCTGGGTCAAAGTTTTTATCACTCACGCCACTCTACCCATTTGTGCTTGACCTTGAATAGTGTCGATTAATGCCGATGCACGACCTTTTGAAAGGCCTGTTTTCTGGCGCACCGTTTCAATACTTTCACCCGCTTCTAGTAGATTCTGAACACGTGCTACCACCGTTGCATGAATGCGTATTGGCTTGCTGTTTATTATGATTGTTGTCATGGGTTTCCTCACAGATTCAGGTCATCTTTATGGACAACGGCGCCAATGCAATAGACCTCTCCATCCTCTACGATAGTGAACTTTTCGTGAGGGCAATCGACGATAACCTCCCAAGATGTGCCGGGCTTATCTTCTGGGCACCATTTCAATTCCAAGCTAACACCCTTGGTTCCAATCTTTGTTTTGATACCATCCCAAGCGCCTATTTCGTCATTGATGATGCCGCCCATTTCCAGTAAGTCATCACTCATGCCATGAATAAACAAAAGACCGTTATCTTTTGCTATTTGTTCAAACGGGCGCAACTCACTCGCAGGGTATTCAAAACCATCTATTTCTTTTGCAAACTCTTTAGCGTTCATGTTCTATCCTTAGCCCCCGAAGGGGCTATTAAAGTGATTAAGCGGCTTTAGGTGGAACAAGCACTTCACGTGCACCGTTATGACCTGGCTTACTTACAATGCCTTCGACTTCCATCTGCTCAATTAAACTAGCGGCACGGTTGAAGCCAATTTTAAATTTGCGTTGCACTGCTGAAACTGATGCGCGTCTTTCTTCACGCACGAACTCAACCGCTTCATCGTAGAAAACGTCTTTACCTTCACTGTTTACGAAAGGGTTTGGTTGATCTTCTTCAACTTCATCAGAGTCAGGCTGGCTACTACTTTCTTCGGTTAACTGAAATTCAGCATCAATCAACTTAATAAAGCCGAGTAGGGTGCTTACATACAGATAAACATCAGCATCGAAACGCGCTTCTGCTTGGTCTTTCGGAATGTCGTCATTTTCTTCTAGAACGCGATCGGCTAACTTGATGCGCTTAATCGAACCGTCTTCACATAGGGTGGCGGTGAAAGCCTCGTCATACTCAAACGCTACTTTCTGAATCAACTTGCCAGCATCTAAGTGCGCGGCTACTTCCGTACTGTCTAGCTCTTGGTTTTTCACGCGAACTAGACCGCCTGTATCATCAGTCGCTTTTAATTCAGCTTCTTCTAACAGGTTAATGGTGTCAGGCGTGGTGTCGGTAACCCAATGAGTCAGTTCAGATTGAATACTGCGGCGAGCAAATGGCACAACGGGAAGTGAACCAATAGCTTTACGCACCATTGCAAGCCAAGCTTCAGCTTGTGAGTCTGAGCTAGCGTGAACAATTACTAGATTGCTTTCAGGAATGATTGTGCCGTAGGTGCTTTTACGGTCTGTGAAAGCTTGGGGTAGCAGCTTAGCCACAATCTCTTGCTTCAAGTCAGACTTCGCTTTTTTACCTACCGGCGCCCCCGTTTCCATTTCAACGCGCTCAACTGCTTCTTCAAGCTTTGCGTTTATTACACTGCTTGGTAAAAGTTTTTCTTCTTTCTGAATGCGGATAGTAAACATGCCTTGTGCAACATGCGCGAACAAACCACCAATACAACGAGCGAAACCCATAGTTGCCAAGTCTTGCGCTCCACAATGGCGAAACTCGTGTTCACCTAAAGCCTTTTCAAGCATTTCGCTGGTAAGCGTTAGCGGTTGAGTTAGTGTGTAAATCTTTGCGTTTTTAAAAATCATCATCGTTCCTTAACAAGCTAAGTGCATTGCGCGGTGCTGCATAAATAACCGTGCAAAAGGTATGTCATCATCAAAATTAAAGTCAGGCTCTGCCATTGGTGGAGGGTTGCCGCCTTGATTCATCCCATTCTGGGGCGCACCCTGGTTACCGCGTCCGTTATTTGATTGGTTTCCACTGTTGGCCCCGCGTGATCCGCTAGGCTGTCCAGCATTATTCCCAGGCGTTCCGCTTCCGTTATTGCCCATTTACTGAAAGCCTTGTCCGTTCTGCGCACCCCCTTGACGCCCACCAAGCATTTGCATCTGATCAACAATGATTTCGGTGGTGTATTGGTCTTGGCCTTGCTGGTCTTGCCATTTACGGGTTTGAAGTTTGCCCTCTACATAAATCTGAGAACCTTTCTTCAAATACTCGCCAGCAATTTCCGCTAAGCGGCGATACATTACTAAGCGGTGCCATTCAGTGCGCTCTTGCACTTGGCCTTGTTGGTCTTTCCAGCTTTCGCTGGTGGCCAGTGATAAATTAGCTACGGCATTCCCATTGGGCATGTAACGAACTTCGGGGTCGTTACCCAAGTTGCCCACTAGAATTACCTTGTTTACGCCTTTTGTTGCCATTGTTAAGCCTTTACTGAGTTGTTCACGCCAGAAGCGCGGGTAAGAGTCCATCCACCGGGCACTGCTTGCACCATTAGGTTGAACCAAGGAAATTGGTTTGCTGAGTTGCAAAAAGATTGTGCGTGTTTACGCTTCTTAAATACGATCATGCTGCTACTCCTGTCTCAGTGCCGATAACTTCAGCGCAAACAGGAACGCCAGCGTCAGCTGCCGCGTTAAAGAATGGTGTAACAGCATTGCGTTGAATGTGCAGAGTCTCAACGTGCTGCATGCCGTTCATTAGGATTGCGTCCTGTGATGGCTTACCATCAACAGTTTCAATTTTGGTAAATCGTGGGCCACCCTCTACACCTGAATCATTCCAAATCAGGTAGAACATGCCTGGTTGATTTGTTGCCGGTCTTATTTCCATGGGTTATTATCCTCATGCTGTTGGCTGCTATGTCCGTCCAAAACTCAGTAGCCAGTGGTTTGTGCCCCTTCGGGGGCGCTCGTTACTTCCAATCAATCCCATTTACCGACTTCACAACACAAAAGCATGCGTAGCAGTAGCCAATGAAAAGGGTGGTTAAAGTTGCAAATATCACTTATCTGTTCCTGGCATTGTTAAGACACGCACAAAGAACGCGAAAATAAACATGAATGCGAACAGGAATAGAGCGGTTACGAAGGTAATCATGCTATCGCCTCATCAAGTTCCGCTTCGAACATAGCTGTTCTAACTTTCTCAAGAATTGAATAAACATCTTCAATGTCGCTTTTGGTGAAGTAGTTTGCTTTAAGCGCTTCTTCGCCGATGATGTTGAACATGCGGTTAAGGTTTTTAAGTTCCGTTTCAGTAAGGTGCACTGGGAACTCTTGTGAATTTAAATCGCTCACGCTGCTAACTCCTTCTCGTAAGGTAAGAAATCTGCCAGTTCGTAACCATCAGGCGCCCGGTTAAAATTTGTAAGCGCTTTGTTAACAACGCCTTTAACTTCAGAGGGCAGGGTTACAGGAATATCTGAATGCTCATCTAGGCGCACTGTGACAGCCTGTGGCTTAGTTTCACCAGTAGACGCTGACCAAGTGAATGACTTCCCATACATCACTTTGGTAACGATTTTTGAGACTATTTGAGACTTCTGAAAGCTCATCAAGTCGTTAAATGTTGAGGACATGGTTTTTATCTCCTTACACCAGTCAAGGTTATTAGCCTCGCAGCTAGTTGAATAACTGTTCGATACGAAGTAATATCCATGCACTTTAATACAAAAGTTTAACAACTACCTTTAAAGCGATGCTTCATAGCGAATAGTTAAAATGTATTCATAATGAATTGCATTGTCAAGTCAATTTGTCTATATTGATAAACAATGATGATTCGCAGTTAATTAAAGTTCTCGGTAAATTGGTCGTTAAGGTAATTCCTTAACGTTTTTCCATTACTTACAGAGGCAATTATGAAACTTCAGAAACTATCCATTATGGCGCTAGCGGTTATCGGTTCTTTCTCGGCAACAGCATCGACTGACGTCCAGCAAGACCTAAGCGACAAGGATTTAAAGGTAAGCACAAGCGAAGGAGAGGGTTTTGACTTCTGCGAGGCGTTTCCGTGGGCATGCGTGAGTACGGATAGCAACGGCGGTGGTAAGGAACCCGGCAAAACAGGTAATGAATCTATATGAAATTCTTGATTTAATTCAAGCTCACACGTTCCGAGCGGCATTCTTGTCGCTCTTGATATACTCCATCTATTTCGCCAGAAGAGACAGTTTTACCGTTACTCTTTGCGTGATGTGCATCTTAGTGATGATTCACATGGCGTTAGATGATCTCATGATGAAATGGTACGATGATGGATATAAAGAGCTAGTCAAACACGGCTGGTATCTATTTTTCGCACTAACAGACTTCCTCTTTGTATTTCTTACCTACCACCTTATTGATAGGTACAAAATTCCAATGCAGAAAGCTTCTACTCTTATTCTAATGGCCTACATTACACTTGGTTTTGTGCAGGTAGCTCGTTATGCCGATAGGATTGTGTTCAAGACTGATGCTCTAGGTGGTTTGTACACTTCATTAATACCTGCAATAAACGGTTGCCTAACGGTTTCAATTTTGGTTTACTCAATAGGTGCTGTATGGATGCACAGGTCAAGACGAAGTAAGGAAGTATAATGATCGGTTGGATAGCTCTCGTACTAATAACATCTTTGGGTGCGCTCTCGCTCAGATACTTCCTAATTCGAAATAAAGCCCTGCCTTCAGGGCAAGAAAATGCAGAAGCGGTTAATCTAGTGACTGAATTGGCCACTATATGGAAATCAGAGCTCAGTGCATCGACTAAAATGCAGCGACTTAATGTGGTAAGAGATAGAATTTTGGCGTTTGACGAGCGCAGACAAAGAGAAGCTGTGTCACATAGCGATGATAACGTAACTTACTTGAACACTTTTTCCGGAAGAAAGGGTGGTGAGGAACGTAAACGTTCGGGGGCTTAGTTAGCCCCTGCAGTTCTAGAAATGAAATCGTTTTCTGATGTATCAGGTTTTAAAACTTGCTCTGCATAAGCCTTCAATACCTCATCTATCTTACCAACAATTCTAATTTCTCTTAGCATATCCATATCGATAAGAAATTTTTCTGTTTTATCTAAAACTAGTTCCCGCGAAATATAATTAGAATTAATGGTTATTGCGTTTAGGTACTCTTCAGGCCGCTTTCCAGTAATTATATAAAATAAGTTATCGCCTAAAATTGGTTTAAGAACCTCGTTTATCTCAAATATGTAAGATAAAGATGGCTCTCTGTTATCCCGTTCCCAGTTACCAAGGCTCCCGCCTTCAACCCCAACTTTAAGCGCCAATTCCTTTTGACTTAGCTTTGCCTTGTTTCGCAATTCCTTTATGCGACCACCAAGTGTGTTCATGCAGTGTTCCAAAATAGAAAAGTATTCAATATGTGTACGAATATATACCACAAAACGTGGATTGTAAAACTATGCAGCTTTGTTTAGTACAAAAATCATTCAAAAGAATAATTCAAATTGACGATTGCAAAATGATTCATAGCGAATTATAGTTACGCTACGTTATGAATTTTCAGCTTGATATGAATAAAGTAAAAGAACACTTAAAAGAACTCGCGCTTAAGCAGAACCAGTTTGCTGAATACGTTGGTATTAAGCCAACGACTTTTACGAATTACGTAAACGAGCAGAGAACGCCAAATATTGATATTGCCTGGCGTATTGCGATTGGTATTCAGAAACAACACGCGCTATCAGGCAAAAAGGTTTGTTTCGAAGATGTTTTCCCACCTGAGTCTTACGTTAAGGAGGCAGCATGAGCAAAGTAATTACATTCCCAAGCCGTAAAGCAGCACCTAAGCCTGATCACGAACCTATGAGAAGGGCAGCATAATGCGCTCGCCTTTCTGCTGGTGGTGTAAGCGTAACTGGGCTGAGTTTAAGCAAAATTTCGCCACTGATGTTCAATTTCGTATAGCGGCTATCGTCGTTTCTTTACTGCTAGGACTAATGGCTTACCTAGCAAGCAACAGTTATTTACTTCACAAATTCCTGTGACTTTTTGGCTACGCAGTTTGTGGCCGTTTTTTAAGGGCTGACAATGACAGATGATGACATTTTAAGCTTTATGCAGGTGGGTAAGGAATATACCCGCGAAGAAGTTGAAGCATTAGCTTTCGCATTTACCCGAGAAGAAAAGACTTTTGTTGTGCGAGCTTTAGGTCGACTTAAGCGATGGGGCAAGGTGGTTATTTCTGATGATGGCTTGTACCAAGCTACTGGAAGTACAACCGCCCAAAAAACACCGACTGACAAGATTACTAAAAAATCAGACCCATTCACGGCGCAGTATGCGAAGAAAGCCCAAGTAGCTGAAAAGACAGTTGGGTTGCCATTAAAAGAAGCTTTGCTAAAGACTCAGGCAATTATAAAGGGTCGTGGTGTAGACGAACTGGAAGATAAGTTATACGTGCTTAAGTTTCTAGGCCAATTGTTAGATCCAACTATCGATAATGTTTTTAAGTCAATTTCTGATGATTTAAAGCGGTTGCACGGTAGCCAGAGCAATTAATTTTATAGCGTTTGACGTAGCGCTTTAAACGTCCTGATTGTACCGCTCGAACCTCAGTCCAAATAGGTGAGGACAATCAGATAAACGATGCGTAAGTCGGAGGGGGTCGGTTTTCCCCGGACATGGGCCAGTGACCTGAATGGTGGCGATAAACGGGTGACACTTGGAGAGACAAGACCACAAGCCCCTTAATTGGGGTTAAGTCGGTGCAAGAGAAGCGATTTATGAAGATTAAATCCTTTAAACCGGCAAGAGGACAAGGCAATGAATTTGGCGCTGTAATGGCGCTTACCTTAATCAAGCCTTACGAGAGTAGGGCGCTCTGAGAATTTGGTTGGCAGTCATGCGAAGCACAAGCTGTGGACTCGAAGCGGCCAGTCAAATTCATCAAAGCGTTAGCTTAAAGAGTAAGTTTCGTTGTCGTAGTGGCTATTTATTCAATCAATAAATGCAAACGATAGCGTTTATCTGGCGGCAGTAGCTTAACTGCTAAACACCGTCCAAGGGGTGTGTCTCCCTTGTCACCGAAAAGACCGTGGTTGCCCTCACCACGATTAAGGAACGAGGGCGTTTTGAGGATCTGGTTGGCGCGGTAACAAATTTCTAGCCAAGAGCGCAAATGCAACTAGCAGCCAGATTCATCAAAGCGTTATGCGGATTGCACAAATGCAGTCGGCGCTTTCCCGAGTCTCTATGAGAGCCAGTTTTACACACTGTGGTTAGGGTTAATAAATAAACGTGTATCGGTAAGGCAGTTAACTGGCAAGCGGAGGTTAACACCGATTATTAGCGGCCGTGCGCGACATGTGAGACTGAGCTTGCAGCCAAGGCTGACCCACTTGGACCAAACGGGTTACCAATAACACTCACAAATCAAAATGTGAGTGTTACAGGCAATAAAAAACCCCGCATGCCGACGAAAGCAATTAGCGGGGTTTGAACCATAAAGTTCGAGGTAATTATGAGTGAATTAACCAAATTTAACAACCCCAATTACACCATTGCCGCCCAGGGTGGCCAAGTGTTCTTGCGAACCAATCAGGTGGGTAAGGTATTAC
>VAOV01017565.1_pt1 | contig 10268 bp, 5 predicted proteins | sample 3393941 | NCBI WGS metagenome assembly VAOV01 (sample SAMN08290427, study PRJNA428436) | hydrothermal vent metagenome | isolation source: Deep-sea hydrothermal vent chimney | place: Indian Ocean: Southwest Indian Ridge | depth 2398 m m
AAGGGTAATAAATTGCAAAAACGCACCACAAACTAGTGAGTGAGTGAGTGAAAACCCTCTAAAATAGGAACTTAAAACCAAGTTAAAAATCAATTTTAATAAACAATAACTTTGATTTTTGTGTAGCAAAGCGATAATTTGGCCTCAAAACCAGTTTTACTATACAAAAACTTAGTATTCACCTTTAACAGAGCGAACCATTTAAACTAACTATTAGCCTTTTGCATAAAAAGACTATTATGCTCAGCCATATAATTTTCGAATCGTTCTCGGTGTAGATTGGTTAATCGGTCGGTACATAATTCATAACCGGCCTCTATACCCAGACCTTTTAATAAGGATGGGTCAATCTTAGACGATAGTTTCAAAATGAATTTTGAGCCTTGTTTAACAAAAGTCAGTAAGTGCGCGTCAAAAAGTTTATCAATATGGGCACATAACAATATCCCGTTTGCACCATCAAGCCGCTGTTCATTACTGTTGCATTTCGACCAAGGAACTATATGCGATGCGATCAGCATTTCACGAATATTCGTAAGGGTAAGAGCACAACTTTCACCGTTACCCCAAGCGTCTATGACATTTTGCCTAAACTTACCTTGACCGATGCGAGCTAAAACCATACTTTCCCGCTCAGTCTTCTCAACTATTGTGTCGAATATGTCAGTTACGTCTTGAGCAACGTTCGACGGCGCTTTTTTAGAAACTCTAACATCATGATTACCAACAGCGTAATAATCTCCATTTATAACCTCAAGAGACATATCTGAGACAACCGCGATGTAATCTTTTATCTTTGCTCTTGTTGTTCCTGTTTTTTTGTCATATTCCTCTCCCAATATCATAGGGAATGTCTTTAATGAATAGCCTTCATTTTCAACGAGTCCAATATACTCTATTGCTTCACCATAAGCGTTTTGCTTTCGCCCTAACTCATTTCGCTCCCAATTCGTGGACATTATTAGCGCCCTGTCAGGTTCAGTATGAACATCCCAAGCACCAAAAATAACTACTTTATCGGCATGATTTACAAAAGCCCATCCATAGCGATCGTTTCGATTCGTGGCTCCATGCGATTCCATAAACTTCTTCCTAGACATCCATGTACCTCCTATATTTCCCAACATCTTTACTGACATATTTTCGAATATCCCAGTATGTTTTTGTAGTAAACATCGACATGTAAGATTTACATGTACTTCATTCTGCGATTATCGAAAGCTGGCATCGTGCCTTCTAGTACATCAACCACTTTATTGTTGATGATGCTGCATTCAATAGCACCGGGTGTATATGTGATGTTATGACCGTTTGTTCGGTCAAACTCACAGTGGATTATCTGCTCTGCATCACAGACAACCGCAAGGTTTGGATTATGTGTAACCATAATGATTTGTCGTTTTTGTTTTGCTTCAGTCAATACTGGCACAAGTAAGCTGACAATTGTTTCATTGTCCAAGTTTTCTTCTGGTTGATCTAAGATAATTGGGGTATTGCCCTTATCCACAAGAAGATAAAAAATCAACAATAATGCACCTCTTTGCCCTGGTGACAGTTGTCCAATTTGTGCGTCTTGGAACATTAATGTATATCTTGGCTCAAGGTAATCTAGGCCAAAGATAAAATCGTAGACTTCATTTGCAGTACGTTCTTTACGTAGCAGTGAAGCAATGCCAACTGGGTTCTTAGACGCATCCTCTAACTTTTGGTACAGCTCTTGAACAAAGTTGATCAGAGAGTCCTCGTTATCAAGATCGTACCTATCCATTAGTTCTTTCATTGCAGACAGGCTTTCAGATTCACCTCTAAACTCTCCTGAAGCTTGTTTTACAATGGAAAATAATTTGTTTGAAACTTGGTCTGTTGTACTAGTCAGTTCAGCTCTAAATTGCAATTTATATTCATCACGGATGAGGGCGTTGTTCTGGATGAGAGACTGTACAGGAGCAAAGAGTGCCTCGCGATTTGCCTTTTGCTCATCAAGAACTTTGAATATTTTTCGAGTTAAACCTAGTCTTTGGTCATGTAGTTCCCGTCTTTGAATTGGCAGCTGTTCCAGTTGAGCTTTTCTATGTTTAACTCCCTCAAGAGAATCGGGTTCGTCCTTAGTTCCCAACAGCAGTGTTTTCTTTTCTTCCCAAACTTTAAGCTGTTCTTTATATTGCTGAAATGCTTGCTGTGGTGCATTTAGCTGTGCACTTAATGGAGCCTTTTTCTCTGTAAGTGATAGTTTCTGAGCATCAAGTGCCAATTGACTTTCTTTTAATTCATGATCTCGGGTGTTGCTGGCGCTTTCAAAATCTGAAATTGCTTTTTCATCAATTTCTACATTGATTAAATTCTCGACGTTTAAGCCTAGAATATTGGCATCAGAACTAAACTCAGAAGCAAACTGACTGACTGCGCGCTTAACAATATCAAAGCCTGTTTTGATGTTTTTACATGCTTTTTTCTTTGCTGCCAGTTTTGTTATCTCTTGTTGATTTAAGTCTTGCTGTTGCTGTAACTTTTCAAGTTCTTGGCTAATCGTTGTAAGCTGTTCAGATACTTTCTGTTGTTCAGGTGTCAGTTCACTCGTTGGCTCTGGAATCTCTTCAGGCTTACCCTTTGTCAGCTCTTCAAGTAACCGCTGTTTCTGCGCTAATAACTCTTCGAGTGTTTTTCGCGCTTCATCGGTCATCTGACTTTCAACGAATGCCATCTGCTTATTTATCTTGTGTAGTTGGCTGCGGTAGCTTTCTAGTTGACTTCGAAGTGAGCTTTCTTGCTGCTCAATAAGCTGATCAAAGTCATGAGCTCCCAAACGTATAGAGTCATCTGCATGTGAGAAAATAACAGATCTTAACTCTTTCTCGAAAGCGTCGGATTGGCCTGATACGTGTGCGTTACACAGTTCTTCAAAATGCCCTTGTGGGATATACTTTACAAGCTCAACATTTTCAGTTGCTGGATTTTCATTAAGGTTTTTCTCTAGCTCTTCTTCATCACCCCATGTGATTTTTGCATTAAAGTGGCTTGCAGGCTCGCCTGTTTTCCCCCTGAATCGATTCTCCTTTAAGAAAGAGAAATGGCGGCTTTGCTTGGAGTTGCCAAGTAGTGCAGCAATATCTGCTAATGCACTTTTACCACTCCCCTTATTGCCAATGATTGCTACTAAATCATGGTTTAAATGTAATTCAGTTTGGTCAAGCCAGGTATCTGAAAGTGGTGCACCGTCAGATTTTCTGACTTCTAACTTGTCGATGAAACGACTTCTGTTTTCACTTGAAAGCTGTCTCTTTGGAGGAGTTGATCCAATAAATGATCGCTTCGCCGGTTCCTTTATCGCTTGCTTTAACCCTTCAAATGTTGGGTTCGCTTTTATCCAAGTCGCTTTTCCTGACGGGTAGTCACCATATCCTCGGCGATCATTATTTCCAGGTTCACCAGTGAACCTATGAGCATCACTGCCTGAAACTGCAAGCCTTGGTACATTGCCTAATGCGCGTTGGAAGTCACTAATCCACTTTTTATTTGTATCTGTCTCTACCGCAGCAAAAGCAGCCCAAAGATCGGGGGTTCTAGTTTCAAAAATCGGTGATGTGTCAAACAAACCTAGAACGTAGGCATAATGCTCTTGCCACTTGACGTCAGCTAAACCATCGTTTGTGTTGAATGGCATAAAACCGAGAGCCATCTTGTTCGGAACATTTCGTATTGCCTGCTTATAACTTTCACAAGATATTTCTGCGATTGTTGAGCCAGCTTTTAAAGCAGTATCATCAACACTATCAACATCAGCTTTGCTAAAACCTTTTTGCCTAAGTAAATCTTCACCGACATGGCGCGCTAAGCATTTTAATGAATAATCGGATAGAGGGCGATCGATAAGCGCAACATTTAGTGCTGTTCGAAAATCACGCAGAACTTGATCATCTATTTCATTAGAGAACAAAACATGAGCATTTAATCGCCCATCCATTGGAGCAACTAATCGCAACTCAATTCCAGGGAAAACCGTCTTTTCAAGTTTTGGGGCCCCAGATTGTGCTAAGCGCCTTTTTAATGCAAACCAGCCATCAAAAGTCCAATAATCCATTATTGCAAATACAGCAGGTTCAGCTGCGTTCAAGGCATGGATCATTTCATCGATAAGCCGAGTGTTGTCAGGAGAATTTGGATCTGAATTAAACTTTTGGCCATCCCAATGAAAGGATGCAGGTGTATGAATATGTAAGTCCCATTTACGCCATTCAGAACCACGAGGGTATTTACTCTTAACCATCTACTATTCCTTGTTTGTTATAGGAGTAGGCTTTACAGCTTACTCCCTCATTATTATTTGGAAATTAACGCTTGGATTTGTTGACGAACATCACGTCCTTGCCCATCTTGTTCAACAGCCATAATAAACAGACATTTTCCGTTACTCAGCTCTGCCCATTTAGCACCGATAGCACGCTTTTCAGCCGAATCGTCGTTAGTTACATATGCTTCGCCTTTATACTCAACAACTAGCATCCGACCATCATTAAGTTCACATATAAAGTCAGGGTAAAATTTGTTGTGAGCTAGAGGTAGCCAGAATGAAGCTTGATCTCTGCGTACCAGATTGCGAATCCAATGCTTCACCTCAGGCAGGCCATCTATAGCTTTGGCACACTCGTATTCCTCGCCCGTAGCTTTCAAATCCTCGATAAGGTTTTGCGGGAAGTAATGTTTGGCGAATTTAAATCGGCCGGAATAATACGGTGGACGAGATGGATAATGGCTTGGATCGAAGTGGTACATGAATTCATCGGATATACATGCTGTACTCTCAGCTCCAAACAGACACGCTTGATATCCACTCCGTTGAGCTTGCTTTCGGTACAAGCGGATAAGATCTCGTATAGCACGGGCTAATGGAAACTTATTGCGAACCAAAGCTGTAAGGGTCAAGTTTGGTTTTTGCAGCAAATTTTTGACTAGACGACCCAAGAAGCCAATAAGTTGGTTCTGTAGTACATCTGGTTGTCGCAACTCTCTGTCTAGCCAGCGCACGAGATCTTGCTCTGTAACGTCAATAAAGCCTTGGTTAAAGGCGATTACTTCCTTTTGTTCTGCAACTTTATAAGTCAGTGATTTACCATCCATGTCAATAGCAAAGCTATTGCTAGTTTCGTTCATTACAAAATTGGTCAACTCTGCTGGGTAGTCGAGCAGATTCCAGCTATGTGCGTGGAGGAATACTTCTGATTCAACCAGCTCCAACTCGCCTTGCTCCATCATGCACAGATAAGGAAGCGAGCCGAATTTCTCTCCACGTTCTGATGGTGCTTTCGTGACTTCGATTGCTTGATTGTGCACTCGAACATCACGTTCAAATGCTTTACGATTCTTACCCGCTTTTACATGCTTAGTGATAGCTTTCTGTATGGTTGCTGAAACTTCGCCAGTAACTTTGATTACAGCAGTACCACTTCCCTCATCCCGAGTCATCGTGATCTGTTTCTTCTCTGAATCTGAAAGCTCTGTTAGGTCTGGTAAATCTTCAACCTCTATAACGATAGCAGGAGGCGGTGTCGATTTTGCTTGAGTCTGCTCCTGTTCGCTACCAAATAGCTCCCCTTGAGCACCAAATGGAGCTTGCTCACGCAGAAATGCTGCGATCTCCATTTCCTCAAAGCCCATAGCGATAAGCTTATCTGTCAGCTCTTGAGCTGCTTTAGCGAACTTCGACGTTGCAAGGTGTGCATAAGCACGATTTAAGTCTTCAATGGTTCGACGGCTGGCATACGGCATACGAAGTACACGACCAAGTAACTGTTCAGCATCTTTGCTAGAGGAGACTTGCTTAACTGAACAGAATACGTAGGCAAAGGAACAGTCCCAACCTTCTTTGAGCGCTTCAATTGTAATAATGTACTCAATCGGGCAGCTTTGATCGAACAGGTTGATTCCATCCAGCTCTCGCTGACTACCTGTTGCTACAGCGATTTTATTTTCATCAATGCCGAGTTGATTTATCAGGTGACCTTTAAGAATTTCAACAGTGACCTCTCCCGTCTTGTTTTCAGCTTGGAACAAAGCTATCGGACGGATGTAATCCTCATCTTTTTGAGCGTCAGCCTGGAGCTTGTTGCGAGTAATAACGGCATCCTGAACAGCGTCTTGCCAGTTTTGATGCTCTGTCAAAACAATCGGCAATTTAATCATCTCTTCGGCTTTCAGCTCGGCTGCCGATACATGAAATAGTACATTACTGCCGTTTGCATTACTGGTGTTTGGTGTAGCTGTAAACTCAATAACAGCAGCAGGATGCACACGTCGCAGCGTATCAAAGGTTAAGCTGGTACGCGCATTGTGAGCTTCATCCACGATCACTACTGGCCGATATAGGGCTAATAGGTTGGCAAAAGAAAATTTGATATTGCCAATTTCACGACTGCTCAAGCCATTCTCTTGTACATCAGCCTCAGAAACCGTCTCCAGCAGCGGCAAAGAAGGGTGGTTTGCAGGAATCTTGGCAAAGTGCGGCTCAAAGTTCTCATGGTAAGCGTAAACCTTGCGTCCAGAGGTGTCGGAAACTCTCAAGTTAGCTAAAGTCGATACCACTATAATAGCCTTGCTACCTAAGTCTTGTGGACGAATTTGAGTTACCTCATCAATATCGAGCACCAGAACTTGTCGATTGAAAGCAGCATCAAGCTTTTCACGATAAGGGTGGCCTGGAGTTTTCAACGCTTCTACTGTTTGTTCGCGAATCGTGATGCTTGGGACTAACCATAGAGCAATAGGAGCTTCGATCTCTAGGTAATGACGTGCAGCAACTTCAATAGCATATGAGCCAAGAACAGTTTTACCACCTCCTGTTGGAATACGCATACAAAAATACGGGACTTGCTCGAAACCATAATCACGGTAAGCGTGTGAAGGGAGTTCTTGTTCTTCCAGAGCTAACTTATACGCATTTTCAACACTGTCACTACTAAGGCAGTGAGACAGGAAAGATTGCATCACATCAACGGCACGTTGTTGATAACCTTTTAACTTAAACATTCTGTGGGTTCCTTATCAAAGAGTGCCGACGTCGTATGGGATTTGCTTGAACGTGATGTTCGCTTGTTTCAAGCGAGCCTCACCCAAACGGCTTGACTCACCGTAGATCACGATACGCTCATGTTTGTCGATGTCTGGTAAATTGTTGAGTACTTTGCTTGTTAGTACATTGCCACCTGCTGGTCGGCGATCACCTAGGATACCGTTATAGAGCAAGTAGTATGCGGTATCATTATGAACACCCAGCAGTGGGGTATCCGCTGTAATGCCGAGTGGTGTTTTGGTTTCCAAATACCAGATATGTGATGCCAAGGTGGGAAACTTAATGTCGGTATTGAGGCAACCATATTCGTCGAATACGGCTTCGCCTAGCTTGTAGAAGCGGAAACCGCTTCCGCCTTGCCACTGACAAGTCTCAGTTATTCCAATACTGTCGTTTCCATCAGATACTTTGCGCAACCTAGGGACAATATGACTTCTAGCATGATCACCTATCTCAACCATAATCCATTGCCGTCCCATTTTCTGAGCTGTAGCACCCGTTGTCCCAGAACCAGCAAATGAATCTAACACTAGATCGCCTTTGTGGGTTGCTATATGAATAATTCTCTCAAGTAGCTTCTCAGGCTTAGGGGTTGAAAATGGTGTATCAGGGTTTAGTTTTAATACTTCTCTCTTTGCATCTTGGTTGTGACCAACATCTTGCCATAGCCAAATAGATTGATGACTGGAAGTATTATCTATCGTTGATAAGAAACGTTTAAACCTAGGAGTGTTGTTCTTCCCATCTTTGCCCCACCAAATCAAACCTTCTTTTTGATGAACAAGATGAGTTTCTCTGTTGTACCTCCATACAGCTGTTTTGGAAGGCCATATTTCTTCACCCGTATTTGGGTTTATTATTGGATAATATAAATTGGGGCGCTCTTCAGAGTTTTTATTACATTTATAGTTATCAGATTGCCACAATCCTCTCGGGTCATTATCTGGGTTTTTATAAGCCTTGTTAGACTCCTCATTTCTTTTCAACCTGTTAGGCACCCAGCTTTTCTTATTCTTTGCGTAGACCAATATATGATCGTGATCTTCACTGAGAGTTTTTGCGTCATTAGATGGAGCGTATTTTTTTTGCCAAACAGAGTTTGATATAAAATTGGCTCTACCAAAAATTTCGTCACAAATAACTTTCAAATAATGTGCTTCATTGTCATCGATGGTAATCCATAAGCTCCCATCTTCAGATAAAAGTTCCCGCAGCAATTCTATTCGCGGATATATCATTGATAACCACTTGCTGTGTTCTAAGTTATCATCATAGTAATCAAAAGCGCTCTTTGTATTGTATGGAGGGTCAATAAATATACATTTCACTTTGCCTGCATAATGAGGGATTAAAGCTTTAAGCGCTTCAAGGTTATCACCTTGAATCAGTAGGTTCTCATTGTCGGCATCAGCATAGGAGAGCTCAGGAACTTCTTCCAAGAGCCTGTAAGTGCATTTTTTAGACGTTGTTATAGCGTCGTCTTTATTCAGCCAATTCAAAATAGGCATTTATAATTCCTTAAATATCCTCGACCTATACGCCTGCTAGTTTCCATTGGCTTATAGGGTTTCAATTTGTTTAAATCATTGTCGAAACTTATTTGGACGCTTCTTTAAATTCTCGGTAGGTAGTTAGAAAAATTAAACTTTGATTACTGTTTTCTAACTTCTAAACAATTACCTTCGAGGCTTTTGTTTAACGTAGGCCGGCTAACACCAAAGTGTTTGGCTACTTCAGCTTTTGTCATATTTGGATCTAACAACATAGCCTGTGCTTTCTTAATATCAGCAGGTGTTAACTTTTGCTTTCTACCACCTTTACGACCCCTGGCTCTTGCTGCTTCAAGACCTGCTTTGGTTCTTTCTGATATTAATCTACGTTCAAATTGAGCAATTGAACCGATCATATGAAACGCTAGCTCACCAACAGCCGTTGTTGTGTCTATGTTTTCATTGAGGCTGATAAACTGAACTTGCTCAGATTTAAAGCCATCAAGTAACTCAATTAAGTCCTTTAAGCTACGACCAAGCCTATCTAGCCGCTGCACGACTACAACATCTTCAGCTCGCAATGTATCTATCATACGTTCGAGCTCTGGTCGTTGCTTTGATCTACCACTGCATTTTTCTTTATATATACGCTCACAGCCCGCCGCTTTTAAAGCATCAAGCTGAGCGCTTTCTGATTGTTCGTCCGTGCTAACTCTTGCATAGCCGATTTTCATCATAATCCTAAAATCAAACGTAGGTTTACTTTACATTGATTACTTTACGGATTGTTTTACGCTTAGGCAAGCTAATTAATACATATATTGTGAGGTGAGTAGTGGGTAATTAAACGACCGTTTTATTTACGCTAGCAAATTCCTAATTGATGGGCACAGCGGTGAACTCATGGCAATACACTAATCAGAACTTAAGGAAGATGTAATAACGTTCGTGATTAATATTGAAAAAACTGTATTGTCAACAGATAATACCATCTCAGATAATTTGTATAAAAAAAATAATATTTTGATAAGGACTTCGATGAGACATCTTTGGCTTTTTTTATTCTTCGTATTTCCTGCGACTGCTTCAAATAACGAATTTACCCCCCAGTCTTTTCATGAAGTTGAGTCAGCCCCCTTAAAGTATCATTACAAGGATATTTATTACCAAAAAATCCTAGATAGTAAAGCTGACGGTTGGGAAAATGCTCATTTAGAGTTGAGTGATGATCCATCGTACTGGTTAGAAGCCGCGGATAACGGTAACTCATATGCGCAGTATCGTCTCTCAAGCATGCATAGTTTGAGCAATGGATGGAAGGGTATAGAACCATCAAAGGAACGCGCTGAATATTGGATGAAACGCGCAATAGAATCAAAGTACCCGCTCGCCGTAGTAAGAAAATTCAGAAAACAAGGCACATGGGGTGGCGATGAGAAGATTATCGCAGTAACAACTGAACTTGCCGATAGTGGTAATACTCTCGCAGCATCCGCACTTGCTAGAAGATTTGCAAAACAAAGAAAGTTTGATTTAGCAATAAAGTATGCACTTCTTAGTAATAGTCATGGTACTGGACTATTCGTTATGAAGTCACTTTTCAAAGAAAAATACAAAATGAAACATCCTTCTTTGGAGCATGCAAATCTGTATTTGAAATTTGCAGAATTAGGCGCGGACTACTACAAAAAATATACTGGTGACCAGTTCGCCAT
>VAOV01033611.1_pt1 | contig 10029 bp, 16 predicted proteins | sample 3393941 | NCBI WGS metagenome assembly VAOV01 (sample SAMN08290427, study PRJNA428436) | hydrothermal vent metagenome | isolation source: Deep-sea hydrothermal vent chimney | place: Indian Ocean: Southwest Indian Ridge | depth 2398 m m
CCCGATGCCCGGGTGGTGAAATTGGTAGACACAAGGGATTTAAAATCCCTCGCTGGTAACAGCGTGCCGGTTCAAGTCCGGCCCCGGGCACCATTTATCTATTCCAAAATATTCTATAAGACATATTAAGACAATAAAACTGTCCTCTATATTTCTGATTTTAAAGTATTTTTAAAGAGGTTTGGCTCTATCTGGGCTACTTGAGACTAACATGGATTAGTCTTGATTAGTCTACGACTTTTAGTAACACTAAATGTAACAACAACGAAATGTTACAAAAACGGTGTTACAAAAACATGCCACGGAACGTAACCGCTTTAAGCGCAACCCAAGTAAAACAAGCAAAACCTAGAGATGCGGAATACAACCTGTCTGACGGAAAAGGCCTTGCTTTACGCATCAAACCAAACGGTTCTAAGCTTTGGATATTCAACTATTCCAAACCTCACACTAAAAAGCGCAGTAACATCGGTATAGGCAGTTACCCTGATGTTTCACTTGCTGATGCCCGAGAGGAACGCGAAGCATTTAGAAAACTTCTTGCAAAAGATATTGACCCTAAAGAACACAAAGACCAAGCAAAAGAAAAAGCGTTGCTATCAGCCTCGCAAACTTTTGAGAGTGTTGCCAAGCAATGGTTTGAAATACATGCCAGCAAAGTTTCAACAGGAACGCTAAAAAATATCAAGCGCTCTTTTACCAATGATGTTTTTCCAATTGTTGGTAGAGTGCCTATTGAGCAATTAACAGCGCCTAAAGCAATAGAAGTGATTAACGCTATAGTGGGGCGAAATAGCCACGAAATAGCGCGCAAAGTTGCTAGGCGTATGAATAGCGTTATGACCTATGCTGTTAATGCCGGCATTATTCACCACAACCCACTTATAGGTATAAAAGAATTAATACCTTCGACAAAAGTAAAGCACCAACCTACCTTAAAGCCCGAAGAACTCCCCGAACTTGTTAAAGCTTTAAAATATTCGTCTGCCAAAATAACTACTCGGTGTTTAATAGAGTTTCAATTACATACTATGGTGCGCCCAGGTGAAGCAGCTGAGGCGAAATGGTCAGAAGTAGATTTTTCTCAATCAGTTTGGGCCATACCCGCCGAACGTATGAAAATGGATAGGCCGCATTTGGTACCACTTACCCCGCAAGTTTTAGAAATACTCGAACTAATGAAACCGCTAAGTTTTCATAGAGAATATATTTTCCCTTCTCATATCGACCCCAAAAAGCCAGCGAATAAACAGTCTGCTAATAAAGCATTGCGGGATATGGGCTTTAGGGGGCGTTTGGTTGCGCATGGAATGAGAGCACTCGCCAGTACAACCTTGAATGAAGAGGGTTTTGATCACGATGTTATTGAGGCAGCGCTAGCGCACAAAGATGAAAACGAAGTAAGAGCAGCATACAACCGCGCTCAATACCTAGACCGCCGCCGCTCAATGATGGAGTGGTGGTCGAATAAAATCTTGGGGCTATGAAAATGAAAAATGATTTAAGTTGGTTTGATTTTTCTAACTATGCTGCCATGGAAAGTCTTGACCGCGAGCAATTAAACTACGAACTGATTATGAGAAGGTTGCTCATTGAGGAAATCGAAGCGGAAGCTGAACTAGATAAGCTATACCCTAAATTGAGAAATCACAAACGTGAAATCCCATCTAAGTTAAAAAGCATAATTCAGGGTGCACCCTCATTTTCGAAATCGACAAGTTTTTTATCTCAAATCGCGCTTGAAGATGTAAGCGATTTAAAAGATAACGAACACATGAATTTGTTAGGTGATTATCAATATACCAAGCACTTCAGCCCTATGAGAGATCGTAGTGCCGTACGACTCAGAACAACGAGAGAAGCTGTAGAGGACTATAGGCGATTACGTGACTTCCAAGGTGACTTACTTTTCGAATATGGGTTTTCTAAAGAAAACGGCGATAGAATTGATTTTTTTCTCGAGTATTCAAACCTTTCAGAATTACCCGCGCGAGATAGAAATAATAAATTGCCAACCGGTGATGATATTGCTTTATCGTTGAACATTAGAGACTTTACAAACGAAGAACTAATTCAGAGTTTCAAAGCGTTACTTAATGAAGCTAGAGCGTTTTATAAGTGCCCACCCCCAAAACGTGATCAGGTGCACCGAAAAGATGATATGAAAAAGTTGTTTGGTTATCGGGTGTTCGCTTTGATTGATGCAGAGATATGGCGCTCTGTAGTTAACCCATCATTGACAAAGTCACAAGTAATTAATCATGTTCTTAGTGGTACTGAGAAAGGGTATGACTACGGCAATTACGAAAAAACGATTAAAGCATTTATTTCTAAGGTTTTGTCACCTAATTATTCCTTACCCCAAAAATAAAAGTTTTTTTTCGGGTGTCTACAAAAAGCGGTTTAGAAAATAATCATCTTAGTCAATTGAGACATAACAAGACAGGTGATTTATGACAACTCCAAACTATAAAATTATTCGTTTTGATGAAGCTGCCAAAATGGTTGGAAAAGGACGCTCAACCTTATGGCATGAAATCAAAGAACGCCGTTTCATCCCCCCTTTGAGTTTAGGCTCTCGCTCTTCTGGCTTCATCGAATCAGAGGTCCAAGCAATGATAGCCGCTCGAGCAGTTGGCTTTAATAACGACCAAATTTCCGAATTGGTAGATAAGTTACTCATTGAGCGTGAAGTGCAAGCGAAACGCCTTTTAGAAGCAGTCGCAGCTTAAGGTGGTAACCATGAATCTAACTAACGAATTAATAACAAGCAAAGAATTTGCGCGTTACTTGGGTATACACGAGCACAACGTTCGCAAGTCTAGAAGTACAGGTGTGCTTCTCGGAAATAACCCGCCTCCATACTATAAAATGGGGCATAGGGTTCGCTATAAGATTTCTGAGATCAAAGTATGGATTGAAAGTATGAAGATTGAGGGGGCGGCATGATAGTCAAGGTCTCCAACTCATCAGTACCCCATACGAATGCTTTGTGCGTGAGGAAAAACAAATGAATAAGCAAAAAAAAGCTGCCCTAAAGGACAGCTCAATTACAGTTCCAATCAATCGTCTAACTAACAACGCCAATACTAAGGAAAATAAACGGCCTTACAAGATTGAATTAGCTCTTTTCTCGATTCTTCACAACGGACCACAAGGAATTACACAACCCGAGGCGTTTAATGCTTATCGAGAGTCTTGTTTGCATACAACGATCAGTAGCCTAAAAAATGAAAAAGGAATTAACTTTGTCGCCGAACCTGATTTCGAAACGGTGGTTCATTTCTATCAAAAGCCATTTAACCGTTATTGGTTGGCAACTGATGAAGATCGGGTGATGGCCCTTAAGCTTTTAAACGCTTATCGGTCTAATCGGGGGCTTTCTAAAGTCAATTTCGAAGCCTGGCACAGTTCCCCAGATAAAGCAGCATAAACGGTTAATTACCCTTTTTAGGGTAATTGCTTACCCGTAACGGGGTAAAAATTAGGGGGTATTGTGCCTAAAGATAAAATGCTCACGGTTTGCCCTGAGAAAATTTTTCTGTGTGGCCAGGTAATCGAGCTAAGCAGCCTTTTAGACGCCGCGATTATAGGCGATCTATTCTATTGGCTAGCCAAAGGCGAGAAACCATGGCGAAAAGCTGAAGACTACGCGGAAATGTTTAAAGTAGACGCTAAAACTATATTACGCCACTTCGACAGGCTTACGGACGAGCTTAAGTATGTAAGCAGAAACAGAACCCGGTTAAATAATGGTAAGTATGGGGCTTACAGGTTTTCAAATAATCAAACCAAAAGTTCAAAAGCCTTATTGTCTATTTATAAAGGGATCTTGCAAAATTCTGATATAGCGAATGACTTTGGCGAGTTTAATCAAGAAGAACCTGAGTACAAAGAGGTGCCAAGTATTCAGCTTTTACATATCGGTTCGATTGTAGATCTGAAGTGCTACAAATCCTCTTACCTGTTGGGGCGCTTGTGTTGGGCCGAGGTGGCGAGAGGTCAGGAAGAACTGCTCTTCGCTAGCAAGTCGCATTTTGCAAGCTGGTCCGGTCTGCAGCGAAAAACCGCAATCAGGGTGCTGGATAAGCTGAAATTAAAAGGGGTTGTTGATTACGATTGTTCGGAAGAGTCATTAGTAGTAAGAACGCATAGATGCAGCTTACATGACTTTTTCACCTCTTACATGGATGAAAAGCAGGAAGTCCGCAAAGAAAACCTTATGAGCCTGGCAGCATAGATAAAGCATCGAGCAATTACCCACTGGTCAAAATGTCCTATGGTGTTGGTCAAAGTGTCCTATGGTGTTGGTCAAAATGTCCTATGGTACTGGTCAAAATGTCCTATAGAACAGTTTCTTTGTAATAGTTTCTTTGTAACAGTTTCCTAGTAATAGCTGGCCGACTTTTTTCAAAAGTTCGGCGCAACTAAAAATAACTTACATGCAACTAGCTGGTGGGTTTGTGCTGAAGCTTTAGTTCGCAAGCATCTTTTACCCACTCAGAGAAAGCCTGGTTAGTTTTGGCCCTGTCTTCATCAATCTTGGATAGAAGTTCATCTTCAAAACGAATTTGCTTTCTTGTTGAACCTAAGCGTTCAAAACTTTTTTTGTTTTTATCTTGCATTGGTACGTACCACTTTGCTATGTTTAATTGGTACGTACCAATATACATTAATGAGTTGGCCCTAACAACGGAGAAAAACCATGAGCTACATTCAAGATAATATTCAGGCGATTTGTGACAATGCCGTAAGCATAAGAGACACACAATTGATACACGAGGTTAAGCCGATGGCTAAGTACTATGACGGTGCTTTTCACGATGCGATCAAACTGCTATCACAGCTAGCTTACGCCGATAGCGCAGGCGATAAAATAAATGAAGTGTTCTCGCCTGGCGAAATAGCGCGGGAAGCAACAGCGGCGATTCAACTAATTAACGATTATCAGCACCTCGCCCTACAAATCGATACGAACATAGCGACTAAAGCCAAACTTTTAAACGAAAATTAAAATCCTTTGTACGGGTTTTAAAACGATACTGACCGTTTCAACGAAAACAAATAAACGAGGAACACCCTCATGACAACATCAATGATTAACAAAGCACTAGACCTAGAAGACAAAGTAAGCGCGAACATGAAAAAGGCATCGGCAATCCTGCAGGCCATGAGAACGCTTCACAGTGAAGACTGTAGGATGAATGACACAATCACTGGCAACTTGCTATGGGCAGCATCTGACTTAATTGATGAGGCAGTACAAGCGGAGGACGATTTCTTGAACGAGCAGCGGGAAAAAGACTTGTGGGTTCGTTATCAACAAGTATCTGGCAGCGCACAATTAAAAGCCGTGAAATAACTTCGTATCTAACTAACTATCAAAAGGACTAAACAATGAGCCATGTAGATAAAATTGAAATTGCTGAAGCGTTCGCCAAAGTAGAGGAACTAAGCAAGGCTTGCCAAAATCACTTGTTTGAAAATGCCGTAAACCTAGGAAAGCATGAACTAGTCATCCACGCACTGTTAAATGGTATTCAAGAGGCCTGCAGCGATTGGATCACACCTTTGCAAAGTGAAAGCGAGAACGCGGTAACCATTAAACACTTGAATACAGTAAACAGCTAAGGATTATTATGAATACGCAAACACAAGTTAAACCAGGTGAAGGTTGTTCAATTGCCTTAGAAGCGCTTACGGCTGTTCACGAACTGGTTAGTACACTCGAAACATACTTATTAGAAAGCGGTAGCATTGAATTGGAGGCAAAACAAGATAGTGTCATATCAGCGCTTACCGAAAGGATTAAAAGTGAATGTAAGGGCGCACAGGAAGTTGTCAGGCTAGCCGATGCCAATTAAGTCATTAACTCAGTTAAAAGCTGGCACTTAATTTTTAGTAGCCAGCTTTTTTTGCATTCAATATTTCTCAATTTCGCTTGCCATATACCTGTCACGGAAAAAAATCAAATCCCCACCTTTAGAAGTACAATCAATAATTTACAAGCTTTTTCGGGTGTTCCAATACGGAATACACAATTACGTCAGTATACCGCCCGTGGAAATATGTGAAAGGGGTATAAAATAGCTTAATTACAGTAATATAGAGTAAGTTTCGGGTATTCCATTGAGGAATACACATTGCCGGCCATATACAGGCCATGAAAATTTGTAAGAATCACGTATTTACAAATAAATTCAATAAGCTGTCTCGTTTTTGGCGTTTTTCATAGAGGAAAACGCGCAACTATCGAAAATCCCGAAATTAGGACTATACAGTCCTCAAATAGGATTATTTATCTAGCCAGGCAGTAACCAAAACCACACCCAAGATCACACCAAACAGCACAGCTTTAAAGGTTTTACAGAGAGGCAGAACCACACCCCAAACCATACCCAAATTACACTTCTTTCGATTTCACTCACACCAATTAGTTAACTAAGGTTAACCGATCAGTTGAATTTGACTGGTTTTTAGTCGTATTCGACTGGTGACCAATCAAGTGACCAACCACAAAGCGCGTTCTATGTGCTTTACAGGGCAACGGTGACCAATCAAGTGACCAATCAAACGCTAAAAAAATTTAGCCTTTTCACAACCCACCCACAAAGCAGCCTATAACTGTTTATTCGTCCAGCGGTTAATATGGTGAATATATTAATTACATTCACTTGGTTATGAATTTAACGGAACCTGTACTAGATAAAAAACAGTTTTTGGAAATTAGTGGCGTTAGCAATACCACGTTTAACAACTGGTGTTTGCGGGGTCATATTCCACTCAAAGATCTTGGCTGCGTAAAAGTTAGCTTAACTCGTTACAAGTACACGTTTCTTGCGGCTGTTCACTGTGTATTGCTTTCGCATCATCGAGGCAATGACAGAAAAACATACCTTCGATTATTGAAGAATTTCACTTTAGGCATCGCCACGGATGGCTTTTTTTCACCAGACGCTACTGTTGCAATTCAGAACGGCGGCAAAGGGCCAGATTGCGGAATTTTTGACACATACGGCGACGCACTTCATCACGGTGGCAATAGGTTTATTTATGTCGGGGCTGGTCAATTGCTAAACAAAGCCTCTGACCTTTTTGAAAAAATGCTCAACGAGCAAAAAATTAAATTAGATGGTAGGTATTAGCAAATGAGTAAGATTAAACAGCTTGTAAAAAAGCAAGTAACGGAAAGCTTAGAAGTAGAATTCACGGCTGAGTCAGAGAAGGCAACTTTTATTCAAGAAAACCCTTCAGACATCAGCAGCGTAAGTCTTTTTCTCATCTCTAACGGCTCAAAAGTTAGTCTGGCGGGTTTATTTGATGCGTATAGCGTAGACCACGGAGCGCGCCAAGTTTCATCGATAGAGCTATTAAAGGGTGAGAAATACAGTCTTGAAATCATTGCAACAAAAGAAAAGGCGCTGGCGAAGATTGGCGTATTTTGGGGAGAGTAGAATGAGTAATCAATTAGCCGTTCGATCTAATGCCGTAGCACAAGTAAAGCGCATAATTCGTGGTGATTCTACCGAAGATATTTATGAGATAGCGCGCGCTACATTGCGAGAGTTTAGCATAGACCATCTTCACAACATTGAGTCAAAAATTGACAGAACGGATCAACGCCGCGAAAGAATGACAAGCGAGCAGGCCCGAAGCGAAATAATGACAACGTTTCTAAACTTTGTAGATTTCCCCGAACTTTTCCGAGATGTAGCGTCTAGTGTGTTACTCGAAAAATGGGGCGGTGTTCCTGGTACATGGGCGAACTGGGTTAGAGAGGATGAACTTGATAACTTTCACTTTACTAACATAATCACTGCAGCGCTATTGCCAGAACCCAACAAAGTAAGTGAACACGAAACTTACAGACGTTTTGACTCACTCTTTGGTGAAGTGGCTAACGCTTCTCTCGCTACATATGGTGATATTTTAGCTATACCCAGACAGACGTTAATAAACGGTGCCAAGGGCGCTTTTGACGCGATTATTAAAACAGTAGCGCAAGCTTATGAACGCCTTATAGGAACGAAGGTTTACTCAATACTGACAAGTAACCCGGTTGCATTCGATGAGAAAGAATTATTCCACGCTGATCATAAAAACATCGTTACTAAAACCGGTGATTTTGCTAATGATTTGGCTTCGGCACTTGGCTTAATGTATGGGCAAAAAAATTATTTCCCTAATTTACCTGGTGAATCAAAAACGCAGCTCGCGATAACGCAACCTCGCTTTGTAATTACATCGCCAGCACAGTCTATTGAAGCTGCTAAGGTTGTGGGCGAGTACAACAAAGCATTGTTGGATGAGCAAAAACTTTCTGTAATTGTAGAGCCACGTTTAGTTGATTTTGATGGTTGGTTTCTATCAGCAGCAAAAGAGCAAAGTAGTATTTGCCTCTTTAAGCTAAGCGGCTCTAAAGCCCCTTCAGTAATGACAAAGGAAATTAGCCGAACTGACGGGCTAGAAGTTAAGCACCAATGGGACATTGACGTTGCCCCGGTGGACTTTAGAGGGCTTGTAAGAGTCATGTAAGTTTAAGGGGGCGTGTTGATTGAGGTGGGTTTTAACGTTGCTCATGTTCGGTTTTATTGCCTTTGTACCGAACGATTTAATCAACCAGCCCCCGACCTTTAATAAAAAAATGGGTCCTTCTGGCGCTAATACATACGGGTAATTCGCACCGCATGTTTTACAGTGTGCGAGGGCTTTCAAATTCGATTTTTTGTTTTCTTTTGGAATTATGGCACAAGTAAATAGAGCAGAGTTGGCGGAGATTTTAGGGGTTTCACTACCTACGATCACAAGTAAAGTAAGTAAAGGAATGCCTTTTGAACAAAGAGGTGGACGCGGTAGAGAGTGGACGTTCGATACCGCAGCCGTTTTTGAGTGGGAAAAAGAGCAGGCAGTTATAAACGCTACCGGTGACTTATCGAGTGTTACCGATGACGAATTAAAGCGCCGAAAACTTGCAGCGGAGACAACGCTCGTTGAACTTGAAGCTGGCAAGAAACGTGGCGATTTGATACCCAGAGAAGAAATTGAAAAAATGTTAGTTAACTTGGTATTAGATACGAAGGCCAGATTACTTTTAGTTCCCCGTAGATGTGCACCCCTTATAACCTGCCTCACAAGTGAGCAGGAAATAAGAGATATAATCGAAGAAGAGCAGAGAGAAGCACTGACCGACTTGTCGAATATGGGAGATAACCTGGGAGAGGGCTAGATACTCAATAAGAGCTACGAGCTTACATTTTTCAAGCCAGAAAGTGGAAGTGGTATTCCCAAGTTATGTGCAACAAATGCGGTACCTAAGACCACAGCTGCTATACCGATAGCGGTGAGAACTCTGAACGTGAAAAACCTAATCCTTTCTTTAAGATCGAATTTTGAGAGTCGCTTTTCGGTATCCGATAACCTAGAAGCCAATTTGTAAAGTCGAGAGTAAACCGTTATTAGATCAGCTTTTTGCTGAATAAAAGCATTATCTTTTCTTAAAAAAGTTTGAATTATATCCTCGCTCTTTTCATTACCTCTTTTTCCATTTTCGTACGCTTTATGGCCAACATACTCAATTAGTTTTCGAAGCTGTACCTCATAACCTTCAACTGTTAGTGGCTTCTGCCTCAAATCAGGCTCTAAGTCTTTGTGGAGTTCCTCAAGTAAAACTTTAAATTTTCCGTGCTCCATAACGTTCCTTGTTTTAATAACTTATGTCTGTACTATACATTTTAAGGGCCAGGTAATCGATATCTATGTTTTAGTAACACTAGTAGTAACACTGTCTTGTTTATGGTATCTGTAATTCCATACTAATCAATTGTTTAACGTTCTTATTCCATTCTGGCCCCGGGCACCATTTATCTACTCCCAATTCTCCAAACTTTAAATCAAAAAATTGATAAGACAATTGCGCTCTTTTATCACCAATTACTATGGTAAAATCCGTAAAAATTTTGGCAAAGACGTACTATCTTGAATTCTGTTATGTCACTTCGTTTAGACGAGTTATCTCGTGCTGAACGTCCA
>VAOV01013974.1_pt1 | contig 9517 bp, 6 predicted proteins | sample 3393941 | NCBI WGS metagenome assembly VAOV01 (sample SAMN08290427, study PRJNA428436) | hydrothermal vent metagenome | isolation source: Deep-sea hydrothermal vent chimney | place: Indian Ocean: Southwest Indian Ridge | depth 2398 m m
AATCCTTCAATAGGGTAGTTTGGCAAAGCTAAGCGGCAGCAGTTAAGCCAATGGATCGCGGTTTCAAAATCGCTATAACGAGATTTACGCTCATGCACATGCTTAAATTTAAAGCGTTTAACCGACTGATCGCTGACAAGTGATAGCTGGGCTGGAATGCTATTAAATACCGATTCAATCAGTGTGGCGTCGACCTTGCCCGCGTACTTACCAAAATCGCGGCGATAACCTTCAACTAAATCGGCATGAATTTTTGTGACTTTTTCAACACGCTCTAGAATGCTTGAATCCTTATACTGATACCAAGCAGAAACGGCTTCCGGCATACCACCGGTAAAAAAATAGTCGGTTAGTTTATCCATCAATTTAGTGTGCACCGCCGGTGTGCTTGCTTGACTATCAAATGCTTTGATTAGTGCTTGCTCGTTGGATGCGTAAATAAATTCTTGGAAGGTTAGTGGTCGTAAATTGTATTGTTCTACCTTGCCTACAGGGAAGGTATTGAGCAAACCAATGTTCGAACCGCTGGCAGCGACAAAATAGGATGGTGCTTTTTCGGCAAAATACTTCAGCGAAGTTACGGCTCGTTCACATTCGCCAATTTCATCTAATATCAGCAAGTCGGTTTCTGGATTGAACGTTTGGTTGGTTAACAACTCAATGTTCATTACTAGCTCGTCAGGTGACAACGAGCCATCGAACGCTTCTTTGTAAGCTGGGTTTTCAAGGAAGTCGATACGAAGGATGTTGGCAAAGGTATTCCCAAACAACTCTTGCAGTAGATAGGTTTTACCTGTTTGTCTTGCGCCATCGATCAATAATGGCTTGCGCACAGGTTGATTTTTCCATGCTATTAGGGCGTTGAGTAAGTTGCGCTGCATTGTCATTTCCCGCCAATTAAGACTGTTAACTGCCAGTAGTATAACTTAGTCTACATTTTTTGGCGCATAAAAGTGCGTAATTTTACATTTTTATGCGCATAAAAGTGTTGTGGTGTTTTAATTGAGCAAGACTTCCCCTTTTTGAGAAAGCTTTTGGCACTTACATACTTGGGCTTTTGGGGTAGTCTGGGCAAAGCCTTAGTTCACGCCACTTAGGCACACACTCACCCTGCCCACAGGGCATTTATTGTTTTGGGCACTATCTACAAACTGGGGCTGCTAGCTACTTGTACCTTCAGAAAGCTGCACGATCTGGGCATTTATCTGCCTACTGCGTCCGTTTAACTCTTAGATACTAGTGGGGCAAACTCCTAACTGAACTTAACAGATCGGTGAGGAAGCAAACAATGAACCCAACCACACAGTCACCCATAAACACAGTACACGCTGCGCGTCAGCAGCGGATTTTGCGCCTGCCCGAGGTAAAGGACGAAACAGGCTTTGGCCGCAGGCTACCTAGTCCCCGATGGTAATCGGCCACAGCGCAAAGTCAGCCTGCCCGACAATACCCGCCCACGAATGTACTGCGTGAAAGGCAGCATCTTGGATGACTAAAAAGGCGATGAATCCTGTGTAGGCTTGTCGCCTTGCTGTGCACAGCCAGTCAACCCAAAGGCTTGGCTAGGTTTAAAGTCTAAAGCTGACAAGACCGTTAGAGTACTGGTGATGCATCTACAGTGATCGGCGATTTCCATTGCACAGAATGATTGAAAATAATCTTGAGATCTAATCAGTAGATGATAAGATATGGTTTATGTATAAATGTACAGTTATGAGGGCGCATAATGGAAGATCTTAAATTGGGTTTAAATTCTAACGATATACCGACAACGCTGGTTAACAATACATCGCCAAACGATGCTTGCGCGTCGTTCTATTTTCGTCAAGATGGTGAGTATTATCTGCTTTGGGTTGAGCACCAAAATGTTGAGTATCGAGAGAGTGATGACTTACCAAGATATGCCATAAGCTGCGCCATCAACGAAGGGGATGATGAAAATCCCGAAATTTATAGCGACACATCCAAAAACGATATTTTTAGATCCGATGACGTTAAAGACTTGATCGCTTATTTCCATTCTTAGGTTTCATCTTCAATTTTTGTTAGTAGAGAAATATGAAAAACCTCAAACAATCGCGCTGCGTGATTGGCATTAAAGGGCAAACGCCCGACCCCGATTTCCCCGTTGATATCTGGTTCGATTCGCTGAAATCGGTGGCCAATGTGCTGTCGAAAGAAAACCAGCAGTTGTTAAAAGTAATCGCCGAGCAACAGCCGAAATCGGTCACTGAGCTGGCCACGCTGACTGGCCGGGCGGTCAGTAATGTGTCGAGAACATTGAAAACATTGGGCAAGTACAACTTAGTTGAAATGCAAAGCACAAAAAACATGCTTCGCCCTACCGTCACCCATCAAGAATTTTTAGTAGTAGTTAATAATGAACAATAAAACCAACGTCCTTCTACAAGCAGAAGAAATTATTAAGCCCTTAGCACTTGAGCATGTGCCACAAGACAGTGACGTTGAAGCGGTAATTGACCAATGGTTACACGCCATTGCGACCGATAGCCAGTTTTACTGTAATCCAGAAATTAGCAAGCCAGAACAACTCAAAGAACGTGTAATCAGTCTTCTACAGCAAAATGGTTTATACACAACACGTAACAGGTTCTTTAATGAGGTATTTAGTGCCTTAAAGCTAAAGCCTGATTTTGACGCTAAGTTTCGTTTTATCGACTTATTTGCAGGGATCGGTGGAGTTCGACTCGGTTTTCAACAAAACGGCGGCGTTTGTGTTTTTTCTTCCGAATTTGATAAGCATGCTCAGCAAACCTACAAAAATAATCATGGCGAGATTCCATTTGGCGATATTACAAAGATCCCTGCGAATGAAATCCCTGATCATGACGTTCTTTTGGCTGGCTTCCCATGCCAGCCATTTTCGCATGCAGGCCTTAAACTAGGGATTGAAGATACCCGAGGTACTCTATTTCATGACATAGCCAATATTCTAGAAACGAAAAAGCCTAAGTTTGCGTTGCTTGAAAATGTGAAAGGTTTAATTAGCCATGATAAAGGCTATACGCTCAAGGTTATTTTAAAAACGCTAACCAAAATGGGATATAGCTGCAATATTCCTAAAAGTGTTATTGAGCATGGTTCTACAAAGGAAATTCAAGCCTTAGCCAAAGAAATGGTTCTGAAATCAGTGGACTTTGGAATACCGCAGAATAGACAGCGCATATACATCGTTTTATGGCGTGATGGCGAAGTTAAAAGTTTTGAGTACCCAAAACCACTAGGTATTGAAGTTAAAGTTGGTGATATGCTTGAGGAAAACCCAGATCCTAAATTAACTATTTCTGATAGATTATGGGAAGGCCATCAACGTAGAAAAATTGAAAATAAAAAAAATGGCAAAGGCTTTGGTTTTGGCTTGGTTACGAAAGCATCCCCCTACACCAATACTATCTCGGCACGATATTACAAAGACGGTAGCGAAGTACTGATTGAGCAGGTTGGACAAAATCCTCGGAAGATTAGCCCAAGAGAGGCTGCACGATTACAAGGGTTTCCTGATGAATTTGAACCAAGTGCTTCAAAAGTTCAAGCGTATAAACAATTCGGCAATAGCGTTACAGTCAACGTGATTAATGCACTTGCACGTCAAATACGCTCACTGATGGAATAGGAAAAATGACAGATTTAAATACTTACTTCGACTCAGTTTCAGGGCAGTCTAAGTTTCCTTGTAGTCTCGGGAGTTTAGGCGGTTTTGTAAATTTTAGAAATAGTGGTCAGCGTGGCAGTGTTAAAGAGTTTACATTATCTCTAGAATCAATTTTGAGTGGACTAAAAGATATAAGGTCTAATTTAAAAGAATTTAGTTCGATGACTCGTTATGTTGAAAAGGAATGGCGAGATAGTGGTTCTAAGTATTTCACTGATTTGATTCTTAATTCTATGATTACGGTTCAAACGAAGCCATGCTTTACTACATTTTCTAAAATAATTAATTGGGCAACTGAGAAAGATTTTTCTGATTATGACGACAATGTAATTGACTTAAGTCCTGAATCGCTAAACGTAACGATAGACAAAATAGAAAATTTAGCTTTATCTTTTTCACCAAATGAACATGCAAAAAAGAAAAGAAATACAAATGTAGTAAAGCCGTTAGAAGCGCAGCTACTTTCCAAACCCTTCCTCCTTCTCGCAGGTATCTCAGGAACTGGTAAAACCCGTTTTGTGCGTGAGCAGGCTAAAACCTCGGGGCAGTTTGCTGAAACTTATTGTTTAACCTCGGTGCGCCCCGACTGGCATGAGCCGAGTGACTTGCTGGGCTATATTTCACGCTTAAATGGCGCTGCGGAATACATCACTACCGATGTATTGCAGTTTATCGCCAAAGCTTGGCGTGCCATTGCTGATAGCGGCTTAACCGTTGAAGTTCAAGAGAGTGATGACCAAGGCGAACGTTTAATTGTGGCCGGTGAACGTGATGCGTTAGATAAGGTGCTGCCTTACTGGTTGTGCTTGGATGAAATGAACCTTGCCCCTGTGGAGCAGTATTTTGCTGATTATTTATCGGTACTGGAAACCCGCGAATGGAGTTGGACAGATGATAGCTTTACCTATAGCTGTGATGCGCTATTAAAACCCGCCACCATTGAAGAAATCGCGGATAAAGAAAAGCTGCGCGAAGCGCTAGGCTTTGAGGGTTCGCAATACGATGCACTGTGGGCAGACATTTGCCAATATGGTTTAGGTATTCCATTCAACTTGCTTGTCGCAGGCACGGTGAATATGGATGAAACCACCCATGGCTTTTCTCGCAAAGTGATTGACCGAGCACTGAGCTTTGATTTTGGCGCGTTTTTCCCTAACGACTATCACGACTTTTTCACCCCAACCAGCTGCAATAAACGCCTTAGCTATCCTATTTGGTCAAACGCTAGCAAAGCGGATGTCGATTATGAAGTAGGCATTGAAGGTGGAGGAAATATTAATGTTGGTGATGCAACGGTTGAGTTCTTAAACCAAGTAAATTCAGTGCTAAAAAATACACCGTTTGAGTTGGCGTTCCGTGCGCTCAATGAGCTGCTGCTTGCGGTTGCCAGCAGCCAACCACAAGATGACCTGACTCTAAAAGCCGTATGGGACGACTTTATGATGTGTAAGGTTCTACCGCGTATCGAAGGCGATACCGACAAACTGACGACATCAAATCGCAAGGATTTGCTGGAAGAGCTTAGCCATGTGCTTTCAGACCAGTTAGCCCCTATTTGGCAAGCAGAACAAGGCGATAAGAATCAACGCCCTGACTTGTATCGTGAGAAAATCGTGGCCGATGGTGCGACTGATGAGAAGAAAGTACTTCTTATATCTTGCCGTTCAAAAGCGAAATTGCAGTGGATGAGCGAGCGATTAGCCAGTGCGACCTTTACCAGTTTCTGGCCTTAATGAGTCGGTGCTGTTTGATGCCTTCTGCAATGAATACAACCAATAAGCAAAATCCGTACAGTGATGGTGTAAGGAGTGCTAGGGAATGCCGGAGTTAATACGATTACAAACCCCCGACTTTGAGTTTACGGTCTGGGCGAATGATATTAGCCCGCGGTTGAGTGTGTATCAGAATACAATGGCGCACAGAGCGAGCGTTAATGATAGGCAGCCTAGCTACGAATTGCGCTTTGCGCCTGCGGCACAGCTGAGCAATGCTATTGAACCGCAGGGGCTTGTTGCAGATGATCTGGTAAAAAGTGGGTTAGATGAAAGTGACTTAGCCGAAAATGATCTTGTTGCCAATGGCTTAGCGAAACACGCTGAGCTGACATTAAATTCCCCGCTGTTTTTTGAGAATACTCAGTACCAGTTTGAGTGGGTATTTTTTAGTGAAGTAACTCATGCGCGGCTAACTCATCGAAGCCAAAACGTGAATGAGGCATTTCGTTTTGCCCCCGAAGTAAAAACCGCAAGGGGCGTAGTGCCCGCACGTTTAACCGGCACCATTAATACTGGCAATGATGTGGGCTGGTTACGCTTGCCACTTACCTTTGAGCACAATGGCAAAACACAGACTCAGCACATAGCCTTTGAAGTGCTGCCAACCAAAATGGCACTTCACCAAGACTTGCCCGCTATGTACCAAGCTATTGACAAAGTTTACCCTCTTTGGCGCTTTAGTTTGGTTGAAAAAACCGAGCAAGATGCAGCGACCAGCCAGCAACGTGGGCATTTTCCACTGATGTGGTTGGCTAATTTTGCCGCGTTACGGGAGCGTTTTGAGCAAGGCTTAAAAGTGATTTGTGCAGCCCCTCATAGCCGTTTGCAACCGACGGTAGCCAATATTAAAGCGGCCAAATTAAAAGGCCGCCTGCCACATAAGTTAGCCGAGAAAGTTAAGCAAGACTTTGCTAATGGCCAGTACGATAAACGCTACGCAGTCGAAAAAAAGCAACTGAGTGTCGATACCCCAGAAAACCGCTTTATTAAAATGGCGGTGAGTAAAAGTAAGCGGCAATTAGCGGAGTTTGAACAAAAGCTTAGGCAGAGTAACCAAGCACCAGAACGGCAAAGGTTGTCAGATTCATTTTTAAATGAGCTGCATAGTTGGCAACAACCGCTGCAAAAAGTATTAGGTCAAAGTTTTTTAAAAGAGGTTGGCGCATACACAGGGTTAAACCGTGAGTCGTTAGTGCTTCAGCAAAAAAACGGTTACAGCGCGGTGTATCGTGTTTGGCAGGAGCTGAAATTTTATTTAGATGTGTTTGGCAATCAGTCGAGCATTTCAATGAAGTCGGTGGCCGAGATTTACGAAGTGTGGTGCTTTTTGTGTTTGAAACAGATTTTAGAGCAGGATCTCGGCTTCGAATTGGTTGAAAACAGCGCGACTAAGCTCGCCCAAAATGACTTTTTTGAGTACCAACTAAAAGATGGTTTTGCTGGAGCCTTTCGTTTTAAACGCAGCGATGGTGTGACCGCTAGGCTGGCACACGAGCCGAAATTTACCAAAAAGGGTCAATCAATCCGCTCGTATTTAGTGAACCAAGAGCCAGATATTGTCTTGGAAATGACACTGCCTAAAAGCGCAGGTTCAACGAAAGCAGACTCATCAGATGAAAAGCAGTTTATTTGGCTGTTTGATGCCAAGTACCGTATTAAAACTGAGAAAAACCGCTTTGATGACAGTGATGAAGATATCGAAAGTAAGGATTACGTACCAGACGATGCCATCAACCAAATGCACCGTTATCGGGATGCCTTGATCCGTCTATCAGAGCCGCGCTTGCCTGAGTCACCATCCAGTAAAATCGAAGGACAACCTTCTAAAAAAAGCCGCCCAGTTTTTGGTGCGTTTGCTTTATACCCAGGTTTTTTTGATCAAGCCACAGCACCCAACCCCTACGCAGCCGCGATAGAAGAAGTGGGTATTGGCGCATTTGCCCTTTTACCTAGTCAAAATGAGCCTAGTCAAAATAGGCCTAGCCAAAACGAACTTAGTCAAACGGAATCAACCCAGACTAAGAGCCGTTATTCTGGTCATCAATGGTTGTTAGAGTTCTTGCAAACACAAATTGGCACAGCGCCGAATGCACAAACAGAGCAAAACAATGAAGCCATGTATCCTGTGGCTGGCATGGCGGAAAGGCTTTACGTACAAGAAGCCGCACGCATACCGTATTACGGCATGCGCCAAGTACTGTATTCTGATTTGACGATGACAGTGGCATTGGGCAAATATAATGACAGATTCATAGATTGCTTTGAGAAGTTTAAAAATGAGGAATTACGCTTTTATCACCTTCCAGTTTCGACATTTGAATTAAATTTTAAATCCCATGTTGTCAATGAGATTAGATACTTAGCCTTGATTCCAAATTACCAAGTGAGCCACGATATTAGACTGGTCTGGCCAATTAGAGATGTTCAATATGTAAAGAGACGAGAAATCGAATTATCCATCACAGGATATGAAAGTGACTCTGATGAGCCTTATATATTGTTTGAACTGGGTAAACCTTTTTCTTTGAAAGCTCCGGTTGTTTTCCAGCCTAATGGTAGGTTTAGGCATTCGATAAAAATCACTACAATGGAGCAATTAGAACGAGCAGAGTACTTAAATCAAGCCAAAGCAGTTTACCTAGAGGCTTTGGCATGAGTGGGTATGAGTTTTTAAATATGACTTTGTTCATTTAATAGTACTGGTAAGGTAAATATGGTACCAGCTCAACCTAAAATTTATCATATTGTTCATGTAGACAGACTCGCTTCTATTTTGGCATCTCAAGGATTGTTATGTGATGCCAAAATCATTGCGCAAAATGCCATAGGCACAACGATAGGAATGAATACCATCAAGCAGCGCCGTTTAACAGAGTTGACCTTGAGCAGTTATCCGGATTTGTTTGTTGGACAATGTGTGCCATTTTATTTTTGTCCTCGTTCCATCATGTTGTATGTAATTCATAGAGCTGATAGTGAGGAGTTAGCATATAAAGGCGGGCAAGAGCCAATCATTCATTAACAAGCCGATTTAAATGCAAGTGTTCAATGGGCACGGCATCAAAATCACCGTTGGGCATTTACTTTATCGAATGCGGGCTCACGTTTTTTTGAAGATAGAAATGATTTAGCGCAGTTGAATGAGCTGGATTGGCAGGCAATTGCTGCAACGCAATGGCAAAATTGCAAAGAGGGAAAACAAGCTGAGTTTTTGATGGAACACAGTTTTCCTTGGCACTTGATAGAAGCTATTGTGGTAAAATCCCCCGCTATTTATCAGCAAGTTGCAAACATCTTGCGAACAGCAGCATTTAAACCCACACTAACAATAAATTCTAACTGGTATTACTGAGGAGGCCGTAGATATGATTAGAATGACACATGGTGATATTTTACGCGCTGATGCAGAAGCGATAATTAATACTGTTAATTGTGTTGGCGTGATGGGGCGTGGCATAGCACTACAATTTAAAAAGGCGTGGCCAAACAATTTCAATGCTTATGCTCTTGCTTGTAAAAACAAAGACGTACAGCCAGGTAGAATGTTTATTTTTGAAACTGGTCAATTAGCCAATCCTCGTTATATCATTAATTTCCCAACAAAACGCCATTGGCGTGCTGCAAGTCGTATTGAAGATATTGAATCTGGCCTTGTAGCGCTGGTTGATGATATTCAACGGCTTGGAATAAAATCTGTTGCTATTCCACCGCTAGGTGCTGGTTTAGGTGGCTTAGATTGGGCAATTGTGCGTGAAAAAATTGAAGAGGCAATGCAGCCTTTGCGTGATGTGGATGTTTTTCTCTACGAGCCTCTAGGTGCACCTCAAAACGACAAAATAGCAAAACATAAAGCAGTGCCTAACATGACGGCTGGTAGGGCTGTATTAATTGAGTTAGTGCAACGCTATCTAAGAGGTTTGCTTGACCCAACCGTTTCGTTACTTGAAGTTCATAAGCTTTTGTATTTTATGCAAGAAGCAGGTGAGCCATTAAGATTAAAATACGAAAAAGCGCATTATGGCCCTTATGCACAAAATTTGCGGCATGTGCTCAATGCGATTGAGGGGCA
>VAOV01027277.1_pt1 | contig 9475 bp, 9 predicted proteins | sample 3393941 | NCBI WGS metagenome assembly VAOV01 (sample SAMN08290427, study PRJNA428436) | hydrothermal vent metagenome | isolation source: Deep-sea hydrothermal vent chimney | place: Indian Ocean: Southwest Indian Ridge | depth 2398 m m
ACGTAACGGTTTAACCTAACGCTTTTCCCACCACAGCCCCAGCCGGATACGGCGTCGGGCAAAAAAACGGTAGCCTGCATCCATCATGCTTCGCAGGCCCGCTAAGCAAGAAAGTCTTACCAGTCGCCGGTAGCCCAACACCGCATACAGGGCCCGGCTGGCGTCCATGCCGATAAACCATCTCCCTGATTATGCCGCGACTTTGCCGAAAAGTGTTAAGATTTTGCCCATTATGTACTGCACCTAAGGAGTGAGCGAGATGGCCGATAGCGTTGTAAAGGATCAACCCGGTGAGGGGCGTTTAACTCATGCGCCCAGCAGTCACCCTGCGGTTCCCCGCGCCAAGGTGGGCGTAGTTCTGGCCAACCTGGGAACACCCGATGCCACCGACTACTGGTCCATGCGCCGCTATCTCAGCGAGTTCTTATCCGATAAACGGGTTGTGGATTACGCCGGTTGGAAATGGCAGCCGCTGCTGCAGCTGATCATTCTCACCAAGCGGCCTTTTTCATCTGGCCATGCGTATAAAAGTATTTGGAATAATGAGAAGAATGAAAGCCCGCTGCTAACCATCACGCGTGCCCAAACGGAAAAAATGACCGAGCGCTTAAAGGCGTTGTATGGCGATGATGTAGAAGTTGATTTCTGCATGCGCTACGGCAACCCCTCCACCGATAGCGTGCTAAAGCGTATGAAAGAGAAGGGCTGCGAGCGCATTGTGTTCTTCCCGCTTTACCCGCAATACGGCTCGCCCACCACCGCGACGGCGAATGATCAGGCGTTTCGCACGCTGATGAAGATGAAGTGGCAGCCCTATATTCGCACCGTGCCCGCTTATTTTGAGCATCCTGCCTATATCCAGGCGCTGGCGAATTCGGTACAGGAAGCTTATGACGGGTTTGAGAGCCGCCCGACCAAGTTAGTTGCCAGCTATCACGGGGTGCCTGAGCGTTATTTAATGGAAGGCGACCCCTACCACTGCCAATGCCAGAAAACCACACGGCTGCTGCGTGAGAAGCTGGGCTTAAGCAAGGAGGAGGTGGATACCGCCTTTCAGTCGCAGTTTGGCCCCGAGAAGTGGGTTGGCCCGCAAACAGTGGAGCACGTTGCCGAGCTGGCCAAGCAGGGGCATAAGCATATTGCGATTCTTTCGCCAGCATTCTCTTCTGATTGTGTGGAAACCCTTGAGGAGATCAAAGAGGAGATCCACGACAGCTTTATGGAAGCGGGTGGCGAAACCTTTAGCTATATCCCCTGTTTGAATGACCGCGATGACCATATAGATGCACTGTTAGCAGTGGTCAATAACGAGCTCTCTGGCTGGTTGTCGACACCGTAAAGTCGCGTATTTGCTATAAAAACCGTCTAGCGTATTACGTTAGGCGGTTTTTTATTGGGGCCGTCTTTTCTAGAAATGTGAGAAACGCTAGTATAAGGTTTGTGCATATAAAATCACACTTATTCAACGTTTAAGCGGCTTGTGCATCTGTATAGGCGGCTTATTGGGATGAATGAACGTCACTAGGGAGAAAGCGCCGGATGCAATTTGCCGTGTTAATGGGCTTCGTGTTGGCAGCGTCTTCACCGCTGCTCAACCGTTGGTTTGGGGAGCGAACAAGCCTGCTGCTTGCGCTGTTTCCGGCGTTGCTGGCTGGTTGGCTTTTTAGTCAAGCGCCCCTGGTGTTGAGTGACGGGCCTCAGTTACTTGAGTGGTCGTGGGTGCCTTCGCTAGGCATTAGCCTTAGCTTTTTACTGGATGGCCTTTCTCTGCTGTTTGGCTTGCTGATCACGGTGATTGGCACCTGTGTCCTGGTGTATGCGGGTGGCTACTTAAAAGGCCACCAAGATATTGCCCGTTTTCACCTCGCCCTCGTCGCCTTTATGGCCTCTATGCTGGGGCTTGTGTTAGCGGACGGCCTGCTGACGCTGTTTATTTTCTGGGAGCTGACCAGCATCACCTCGTACCTGCTGATTGGCTTTAACCATACTGATATTGAAGCACGCAAATCCGCTCGTCAGGGGCTTTTTGTGACGGTTGCTGGTGGCTTGGCGTTAATGGCAGGTTTGGTGCTATTGGGTATCGCCAGCGGCAGCTGGTCTCTGAGTGAGATTTTGCAGTCAGACGATGACCTGCGCCAGCATGCGCTTTATGCCCCTATGCTGATCTGCTTATTGCTAGGAGCCTTTACCAAGTCGGCGCAGTTCCCATTCCACTTCTGGTTACCTAACGCTATGGCGGCGCCGACCCCTGTGTCGGCCTACCTGCACTCCGCTACCATGGTGAAAGCGGGGATTTACCTGCTGGCACGCCTACAGCCGGAGTTGGGTGGCACGGCCATGTGGGTGACAATACTCTCAGTGGTGGGGGCGACCACCATGCTGACGGGTGCCTTCTTAGCCATTCACCATACCAATATCAAAAAGCTGCTGGCCTACTCCACCATTATGGCGCTGGGAACGCTCACCATGCTGCTGGGGATTGGCTCCGAATACGCCATGACCGCTTTTGTCACCTTTCTGCTCGCCCACTCCATGTATAAAGGGGCGCTGTTTATGGTGGCGGGCATCCTTGACCATGAAACCGGCACGAAAGACGTCACCGCCATGGGCGGATTACGAAGCGTTATGCCTGTCACGGCAGTGATCGCTTTTGTGGCGGCGCTCTCCTTGGCAGGGGTGCCGCCGCTGTTTGGCTTTATCGGTAAGGAACTCATGCTGGAGGCAGCGTTAGGCGCCGAGCGCGTTCAACTGTTGCTGGTACTGTTTGCCTTCCTGGCAGCCATCTTGACCATTGCGGTGGCGGCGATTGTTGCGCTACGGCCGTTCTACGGCGCACGCCATGAAACTCCCCAAATACCCCATGAGGCGCCGTTGAGTATGCTGATAGGCCCAGGCCTATTGGCATTCGGGTCGCTCGCGCTTGGCTTGGCCCCTGCTGTGCTAGGGGCCGATGCGCTCTTGACCTCGGCAGCAACGGCGGTGGCGGGGGAGACGCTGCCGGTCTCGCTGTCGCTGTGGTACGGCGTCAACGTGGCGCTGATTATGTCGGTGGTGAGCTTGATCTTCGGCTTTTTGCTGTTCAAGCGGTGGGACAGCGTACGCGCCCAGTTAGCCAGGTTGGCACCGGTGATGCGTCATGGCCCCGAGGCGGGGTACGAAGGCTTGATGAATGGCGTCGTGCGCTTCTCTGAATGGCAGACACGCCTGCTGCAAAACGGCTATATGCGCAATTACATCCTGGTCATGCTGGTAGTGCTGATCGCGCTGATTGGCAACTCAATACTGCTGCGCCACTCTCCGCAGCTGGCGCTCTCCCTAGACGTGCGTTTCCATGAAGTCATTGTGGTGGGCACCATGGCAATGGGGGCGCTGTTTGCCACAATTTCACGCTCCCGCTTAGGCGCCGTGGTATCGGTGGGCATTATGGGCTTCTCTATCGCGCTGATCTTTATTCTGTTTAGCGCGCCAGATTTGGGGATTACCCAACTGCTGGTAGAAACCATGACGGTGATCCTGCTGGTATTGGTACTTTTCAGATTGCCGCGTTTTTCAAATCTCTCCACCAATCTTGAGCGCATCCGTGATGGGGCCGTTGCGGCCACCATGGGGGTGTTAATCTTCTTGCTGATCATAACCGCTTGGAGTATCGACCAGTTTGAATCGATCTCTACCTATATGGTGGAAAACAGCGCGCCGCTTGCCTATGGTCGCAATATCGTCAACGTCATTTTGGTGGATTATCGTGCCCTCGATACGCTCGGCGAGATGTTTGTTTTAGCGTTAGCCGCGATTGGTGTGATTGCGATGCTAAAGCTGCGTCATGGGGAGACAGAAGGCAAAGCGGCGGATAGCGACAAAGCCAGCGTGAAGGAGCCCTACGATGGTTAAATCAGGCACGATTATTCTGAATACGGCAGCGCGGTTCCTGATGCCACTGCAACTGATGTTCTCGGTTTTTCTGCTGCTGCGTGGCCATGACGAACCGGGCGGCGGCTTTATTGCCGGATTGGTAGCAGCTGGGGCGTTCACTCTTTACCTGTTTGCCTTCGGGGTCAGTGCCACCAAAGAGGTGCTGCGCATGGTCGACCCGCGAGACTTGATCGGCGCAGGACTCTTTTTTGGGATGATCTCGGTAGTGCCCGCTTGGTTCATGGGGCAGCCTTTTCTGACTGCTCAGTGGTGGACGATTCCGGTGATCGACTTTAAAGCGTCTACGCCGCTGATTTTTGATATCGGAGTGTATCTGGCGGTGTTGGGGTCGGTGATGGGCATGGTCATGGCATTAATGGAGGTGGATAAGGATGAGCCATAAGTTACCCAACCCGCTGTTTGCAGGAGGCCGCCCATGGAACCGTTAATGGCACTGGCGATTGGCCTGTTATACGCCACCGCTATTTTTATGATGCTACGCCGCTCGATCGTCAAACTCGTGATTGGCTTGATGCTACTCTCTAATGCCGCCAACCTGCTGATTTTTACTACCGCCGGTATGACTCGTGGCGCACCGCCGCTGATTCCTGAAGGGATGATGCAGCCTTTGGGCGATGTCGCTGACCCACTGCCTCAAGCGGTGGTGCTTACCGCTATCGTGATTGCCTTTGGGGTATTGGCGTTTGCGGTGGTATTGATCCGCCGGGCCTACGAAATCGTTAAGGCAGATGATTTAGACAAGATGAAGGATACCGACACGTGAGGCCTGAAGTCGCACTTCCCGTTTTGCTGCCGCTGCTTTCCGGGGCCATTTCGCTGATGTTTTGGCGCTCGAGGCCCATGCAGCGCTTTATTGCCGTGGCTGGCAACGTCGTACTATTTGTCGTCAGCCTGTGGCTGTTCGTTGCGGTCTTAGAAGATGGCTACATCACCATTCAAATGGGCAGCTGGCCAGCACCGTTTGGGATAACGCTCGTCGCTGACATGCTCAGCGCTGTGATGATTCTGCTCACCGGGATCATTGGCTTGGCCATGGGGATCTACTCCCTGGCGACCACCGGCCGGGGGCATGAAAAATTTGGCTACTTCCCCCTTATGCATCTGCTGTTGGCGGGTGTGGCGGGTGCTTTTTTAACGGGCGATATCTTCAACCTCTATGTCTGGTTTGAAGTCATGGTGGTGGCTTCGTTTGCGCTCCTGACGCTGGGAGGCGAGCGCGCGCAGATGGAGGGCGCCATCAAGTATGTGACGCTCAATCTGCTGGCATCGGTCATTTTTCTCACTGCGGTAGGCCTACTTTACGGCACGGTGGGCTCACTCAATATGGCCGATATCGCGCTGCGCATGGATGAAGCCGAGCACAGCGGCATGGTCGAAGTGCTGGCGGTGATGTTTATGGTGGCCTTTGGTATCAAAGCCGCTGCGTTTCCGCTGTTTTTCTGGCTACCTGCTTCTTATCACACGCCTCCGGTGGCGGTATCCGCACTGTTTGCAGGCCTGTTAACCAAAGTGGGCGTTTACTCACTGTTCCGGGTATTTACGCTAATCTTCGATCAGACCATGGGCTACCTACAGGACATCATGCTGTGGGGGGCCGTTCTCACTATGGTGACCGGCGTGCTGGGGGCGGCCGCCCAGTATGAATTCCGGCGTATCCTCTCGTTTCATATCGTCAGCCAGATTGGCTATATGATCCTGGGGCTGGCGCTCTATACACCACTGGCGATTGCAGGCGGTGTGTTTGCCATCATGCACAACATCATTGTGAAGACGAACCTGTTCTTAATTAGCGGGATTACCCACCGCCTACAGGGCACTTACCAGCTTAAAAAGATGGGCGGGCTATATCGTGAACGCCCTTGGCTGGCCGTGGCGTTCTTTATTAGCGCCTTCTCTCTGGCGGGCATTCCGCCGCTGTCGGGTTTCTTTGCCAAATTCGTGCTGGTGCGCGCAGGCTTTGAGGCAAAGGCTTACGTGGCGACCAGCATCGCCCTGGCAGTGGGTTTGATGACGCTCTACTCCATGGTGAAAATCTGGAACGAAGTATTCTGGAAGGCGCTACCTGAAGAAAACCAGGTGCCCGAAACACCGACACCGACAGGCGATGATGGCCGGTTACTGAAGCCCAGCCTATGGATGATGTATCTGCCTGTCGTGGTGCTGGCCATGATGTCCCTGCTTATTGGCGTGTTTGCCGAACCCATCATGCTGGTGATGAACCAAATAGGCGATCAATTGATGACGCCCTCAGGCTATATCGAAGCGGTACTCGGTGCCTCCGCAAGTGCGGAAGCAGCGCTACTGGATCCCATTGAGATACAGGCCGAACGTGTCGATGACCGCTTGGAGGAAACACCATGACCGGCGCCATTTGGAACCTCTTGCTTGGTTTGGCCTGGGTGCTGCTGAGCGGCGACTTCTCCGGGTTGAATTTGTTGGTGGGGATGATTTTTGGCTATATCGCGTTGCTGCTGATTGAGCCTCAAGTCGATGGGTTGAAAGGCTATCCTGCTCGTGTGCCGCGCTTCATCGGCTTTCTCGGTTTTTTCATCAAAGAGTTGGTTCAGGCCAACTTACGCGTGGCATTCGATATCCTGACGCCGCCTTGGCACATGCAGCCGGGGGTCATTGCCTTACCGCTGTCGGCACGCACCGAAATGGAGATCACCCTGGTGGCGAATTTGATTTCGCTCACACCGGGTACCCTGAGCCTAGACGTGTCCGATGACCGTAAAGTGTTGTATATCCATGCGATGTTCCTGGACGACGAAGAGGAGCTTCGACGCAATTTGAAAGAGATGGAACACAGGGCACTGGAGTTATTTCGTTAATGGAAACCGTGATTTTAATTAGTCAGGTGATCATGGGCTTGGCGCTCGTGCTGACCTTCGTTCGCGTGGTGCGCGGACCTAGTCTGCCAGATCGCGTAGTGGCCCTAGAACTGTTCTCGACGACGGTCGTGGGATTGGTCGGTGTGTATGCGATTCAATCGGGCGTCTCGAGCTTCTTGGACGCCGCGATCGTGATTGCGCTGATGGGCTTTTTAGCCGCCATTGGCTTTGCGCGCTTTTTAGAACGTGGAGGGCCGCGGGATGATTGATGTAATTAAAGGGGCCATGCTGCTAACAGGGTCTAGTTTTATGCTGTTAGCCGCCGTTGGTTTACTTCGCTTGCCTGACTTGCTGACGCGTATGCACGCCACCACCAAGGCGGCGGCGCTCGGGGTGATTTTAATCATGCTGGCATCGGCCATGCATTTTGCTGAAGTGGGCGTAGTGGCACGCTCGTTTGCCATTATTGTGTTTATCTTAATCACTGCGCCGATTGCCGCCCACGTGATTGGGAGGGCCGGATACTTCGTGGGCTCAAGGCTGTGGAGCGGCACGGTGAAAGATGAATTGCGTCCTAACTACGACCCGCTTACCCATGAGCTTAAAAGCGGCATGGAAACCCAGGAAAACGCCAAGCGACACCCGCGTAACACCGACCCAGATTAGCGCGACGAGCACTATCAACGACTTCTTTAAGCCACCTCGTTGTGGCTTTTTTTATGCCTAAAAAACCCGAAATAGAGACGCTATTCTGAAAAACTGTTATGTCAATTTATGTACAATAATTGTACTGTATAAGATGTTGTGTCCATGTATTACGGCGTGGCGTGGCAGCGACTCCGCGACCCGCGCCAAGATAGGTATTTCAACGTACTAAAGCAAGCGGGCCATTACGACCCCAAAGGGCTTTACGTAGCATACTGGCTGCCAGCCCTTGTTCTCTGCCCTTCGGTTTAGCGGCCTAGGGGTGGTATCTCCCTCATTTCTGAGCCATCATCCAGCTCACGCCAAGGATTGCTGAGAGAAGAATGCTATGCCGTTAATACCCGTGTCATTACCCGCCGTGTCGCTGAAATATAATAATTCGTTGAATACTCGCCGAGCCGCTGTATTCCCGTTGTTATTTGTTGCCGCTACGACGCTTGCTCTCCACAGCCCTGCCACACACGCCAGCCCGCAACTAATGACCGAGGTAGATGCACGAGCCGCTGAAGAGGTGCGCTATGCCAACTTCAATCAGTGGTTAAGCGAGTTTCGTCGCTATGCCGCCAACCAAGGGATTAGCGAAGCGACGCTAGCCTCCGCCTTTGATGGCCTGCGCTACCGCGAGCGGGTGATTGAATTAGACCGCTACCAGCCTGAGTTCGTACGTGCCATTTGGCAGTATTTGGATAGTGCCGTGTCTACCACGCGTATTACCAATGGTCAGGAGAAGTACGCGCAACACCGTGAAACAGCCCAACAGATGCAGCAGCGCTATGGCGTACCAGCAGAAATCATCGTGGCCATCTGGGGCGTTGAGAGTAACTACGGCAGCAACTTTGGTGATTTCTCGACGCTAGAGTCCCTCGCCACGCTGGCCTATGATGGCCGTCGGCGAGACTTTGCTCGTGGGGAGCTGCTAGCAGCACTACGTATTATTGACCAGGGCGACATTGCCGCAGAGCAGATGAAAGGCTCTTGGGCGGGAGCGATGGGGCATACCCAGTTTATTCCCAGCAGCTTTGAGGCCTACGCGGTGGATGGCGATGGCGATGGTCGCCGCGATATTTGGGGTAGCATACCCGATGTGATGGCCTCTACCGCGAACTATCTGGCGCGGGCGGGCTGGCAGGCCGGGCAGCCGTGGGGTACCGAAGTTGTGCTGCCTACCTCCTTTGATTACGCCCAAACCGGCCGCAAGAGCAGCGCTGAGTGGGCCGCGCAAGGCGTGCGTGCGGTGAACGGTGACCTGCCTTCCTTCGATAGTGCAGCGGTGATTGTACCGGCCGGGGCGAATGGCCCCGCGTTTATCGTAGGTCCCAATTTCCGCGCTATCTTGCGTTACAACAATGCCACTAGCTATGCGCTGGCGGTTGCCACGCTAGCCGACGCCATTGCTGGGCGAGAGGGCATTTCGCAAGCATGGCCACGCGATGAGGCACCTTTAACCCGTGATGATGTCAGAACGCTCCAGCAGCGTTTGAACAACGCCGGTTACGCGGTAGGCACTGCCGACGGCATTATGGGGCCGAATACTCAGGCGGGGCTGCGTGCCTTCCAGCGCGACCAAGGCCTAGTGCCGGATGGCTTTGCTACCCAGTCGCTGTTAGAGCGGTTGCGCTAGCTCAGGGCGCTTTCATCGCTGTTTGAATCTCTTTGATAGCTAGGCAAACTTCTCACCAAGGATGAGTCGCAATGGGAAAAACATTTCTAGGGGTGTTGGGGGCGAGCGTATTGGCTGGTTCCCTGTTGGTCAGTGCTACCGCACAGGCTGAGGATAAGGTCTTCGGCTGGGTGGAAAATGCTTACATCGAGCCATGGGGGATTGCCGTCAAAGCCAAGCTGGACAGCGGGGCGTTGACCTCTTCTCTGGATGCCCGAGACATTGAAATGTTTGAGAAAGAGGGTGAGGAGTGGGTGCGCTTTCGTTTGAAGCTGGAAGATCAAGAGAGCGGTGACACCTTTAGCGACCAAATCGAGCGTCCACTCTATCGCGAGCAAACCGTGCGCGG
>VAOV01012070.1_pt1 | contig 9352 bp, 8 predicted proteins | sample 3393941 | NCBI WGS metagenome assembly VAOV01 (sample SAMN08290427, study PRJNA428436) | hydrothermal vent metagenome | isolation source: Deep-sea hydrothermal vent chimney | place: Indian Ocean: Southwest Indian Ridge | depth 2398 m m
CAACGATTATAATCATTTTACGTGTAAAACCATTCTTTTTATCAAAGAAATCATAAAAAAGAGGCGTAGCAATGCCCCAACAGAGCCGCTATAGCAACGACCAGTTCGAAACGCTAATGAATAACGTTATTCTAACGCTTGAAGAAGGCGGTGCAAACCGTGATCTTTCACTTATGGTGTTAGGAAACGTAATTACGCACATTTTAAACACTCAGGTAGCCCCTGAAGATCGCGAAGCCATGGCAACGCAGTTTGCCGATGTTCTTAAGAAAAGCGTAAAAAATAGCTAAGGGACTGCATGATACTTGCCGAATCACCTCGTCGCCAGCGTGTTACTAAACTGGTAAATTGGGGGCACTGGTTTGCCTTGGCGAATATTATTATCGCCATTGTTATTGCCTCAATTTTTGTTTTCTCTTCACCTATGCCAGGCACGGGTGTCGGCACCTTGTATCTACTAGCCAATTGGTTTGGTCATATTGGGTTTATGACCTTTTTTGGCTTCGTTATTTTTATTCTCCCCCTGTGCTATTTGGTCAATAACCCCAGGGTTATAAAAGGCAGCGCCTCGATTATTGCCGCTGTCGGTTTGGCGCTGCTGGCGTTCGATGCCCTTCTATTTAACCGCACAGGCTTTCACATTAGTTTTCACGCCGCAGACTTATTGAGAAGCGAAGCTCAGTCAAGTATGACCATTGAAAGCTGGCAACAGTGGGCGTTTTTATTCTTGCTGTTTATTGTGTGGTTAGGCTTTCAATTAGTGCTAGCCAATGCAATTTGGAAGCGAGTTGAGCGCTTCACTCGCTATAAGGTCGGCGTACCTGTTACTACTTTCTTCGTAAGCTGCTTTGTACTGAGCCACGCGATACACGTATGGGCAGACGCCAAGCTCTATCAGCCTATAATCAAACAAGACAATATGTTTCCGCTTTCATATCCTGCTACGGCTAAGACGACTATGTCTCGTTACGGGCTTCTTGACCTCGCGGCCTATGAGGAGCGAAAACAGCTGCAGTTTAGCCCAGACATTCACAACATTACGTATCCAGCACAACCGGTTTACTGCTCAGTGGAAACAAACAAGAACCTAACCGTAGTGGTTCAAATAGACAACGAGCAGTCGGTAGATTTACGTAGCGTGGGCGCTAAAAGCTTAAATAAAGTGAGTAATTATTATTCTACTGCTAGCAGCATTGAAGGCTTAATAACGTCAACACTGTTTGGCGTACCGGAAATCTATCAAGACGCGTTATCGAAAAAGCGCCCTGTTCTTCTTGCGCTTCCGTTAGGTTCGGGCATGCCTGTGTCTATTCATAGCGATGAAGCACTGCCACTGCCGCAGCTGTCTGGGTACTTACAACCCATTACGAATAATCACGACGGCCTACATATTGCGTTTATGAAAAGCAATGATATTGCACGTTATGTAGAGAATACGCTTAAACGCAATCACGACGTAATCGTAGCCACAGGTTTTGGAAGTGAGGAAGGTAAAGGCGCGTTGTACAGTACGCTCAATCTGAAGGCCAATTTAGCCAGCACTGAAGACTTAGCGCCGACCATTTTAAATGCGCTAGGCTGTAATGCACCAGCAACCTTTTATTCTACGGGCCAAAGCCTATTAGCCCCTTCTAGAGCGTGGCTAGTAAGCACATCAGGCGAACGTATTGTCGTATTCCACGATAATAAACGTACTGATGTGTTAAGTAACGGCAGCTATGAGATAAGCGATATGGAAACAGGAAAACGCAGTAAAGACGCGCTAAACGTTGATTTATTAAGCCAAGCGATTAAGCATCTTTCGCGGTTTTCAACACAAAACTAACATTCAAAAAGGCTGCAGCAACATAAGTTACTGCAGCCTTTTCATATCATGTTTTTAAAAACTCTTTAATTTCAAATGCTTGATGCGTTACGCGTAACCAGATTAAGCAGTGAATTATGGTGGCGAAATTTCTGAAAGTGAAGTAACGATGTTAATTTTGTGACCTTCACTAAGCCCTTCAGCCTGCTCAGGTGTGACGACCTCTTTTGACAAGAATATGCTTTGTTTAAGGCCCGCTGCATCAGCGGCTTGTATGTCACGCCAGCTGTCCCCAATTAGTATGCTGTTACAAAGGTCTATGTTTAAATCTTTTGCAGCTTTTAATAGCATTCCTGGCGCTGGCTTTCTGCATTCGCAGGAAATAGCATAGCGAGATATCGAGCCCTGTGTATGATGAGGGCAGAAATACACAGGTATGTTATTTATATTGTGTGCAGTAAAGTCTTTTTGAACTCTTTCCATGAGCGATTGGAACTCAGTTTCAGTATAAAACCCTCGGGCAATACCGCTTTGGTTCGTTACAATAACAGGCTGATAGCCTTTTAACTGAAACTGCTTGATGACATCGAATATGCCGTTTATATATTCAAAGTCCGCATACGTTCCTACGTAGCCATGGTCAATGTTTATTACGCCGTCACGGTCTAAAAACAATGCTTTTGTCGCTGGGGCAGATTTAACTATATTTGTCATCACGCTTCTACATCACTGTGCTTTTTCCAAAGCTGGATGTGAAAATCGGCGGTAACGCTTTTTAGGGCTTCGACAATTTCATCAATTTTACCTTTGGGTAATTTCCAATAGAAAGGCGTCATCTTAATTAACGCAAGGGCATGTTCGCGGCTTTCAAACGCAATAGGAAATGAAAAAGTTTCGTTTTCTATACGAGAAAACCCTTCCTTTACACTATCGTTCAGCTCATGCGGTCTTGGATTAGCGTAAACCTGTTGCTTAAGCTCGAATAGATGCTTTTGTGCTGGGTCAACGGTGATCAAAAGGCCGTTATCTTTAAGTACCCTAAAGTATTCTTTGTCGCTTCCCGGCGCGAAGACCTGCAGCATCACGTCCTGACTATCTGTTTCAAGGGGAAGTTCAAAGCTACTTGCCACCACAAATTGTGCCTGTTTGAACGCTTTAGCCGCTAGTTCAACCGCGACTTTGGCGATATCACTTCCTGCACCTTGCACATCAAAACCGTGTTCCGATAGTCCTTGAGTTATCGCGTCGAGGTAACTCCCCTCACCGCAACCTGCGTCAAAAATATTGATACAACCGTGCTTTCCTTGATCATTAACAGTAGGTTGCCCCGCGTATAGGTCTTTTAGAGAACGTTGCAACAACGACACCATTTTCTCTTTTAACGGACCATACGCATTTAACTGATGGAATTCCCGTCTCGCTTTAACCATCTCCTTATCGTCACCAGGCGCTTTCGACTTTTTGAACTGAACAGGGAGCAAATTTACATACCCAGACTTCGCTTTGTCGAAGCTGTGGCTATTTTGACAACGAATTGGAGAGGCTATTAACGATATCGGTGCTTTACAAAGTGGGCAGTGCCACATGATGGGTACTTATGTGTTTGAATTTGCCGTAAAGGATACCAAAACCGATAGCTTTACGGCAATAAGCGGTGCGACTGGCGCCATACTTTTCTAATGCATAGTCATAGAAATATGACGCTTACACGGTTGTAGCGGCTTTATGTATGCACAAACCTGCCTGAACAGGATGCCGCTCGCGTTTAGTACGCTTTGTACTACAAAGCAGCCAACGGGTGTGCTTCTTTAGACCAAGGAGACGTGAAGAAATGCGCTATCTCGGCTTCAGGAACGTCTTCAACCTTTTTGAATTTCCATTGGGGCGTCATATCTTTGTCAATTAACAGCGCCCTTACCCCTTCTTGGAACTCACCACTTTCGCCGCATCGACAGGACATATCAGCCTCCATTCTAAAGCAGTCTGCTAACGACATAGTAGCGCCCTTTTTACATTGTTCGAATACCAAGTGCATCGTTATAGGCGAGCCCTTTGCCAAGGTGCTTTGCGCTCTAGATAGCCATTTGTTGCCCTGCATATTGGCGGTCAATATGGCATTTACAACCTCGCTTACATTGTTGGCACTACACAAGTCATTGATAAGGGGCATGTTGGGCCCTATGTTGCTTTGCACTTCCGCTTCAGGCTTTTGTAGGCGGCTTAACACCGTGTTTACTGCGCCTTCAAGGGTTGAGCTGCTTGTTTCACTCCACGCATAATCTACGAGGCCCTGCAACAAGTTTTCTTTTTCAGCACTACTAACCATTACATCAGCGAGCCCAACGTACATAGCATCTGCTGCATTCATTTGACCGCCGGTTAAACCTAAGAATAACCCCGATTTACCGGGAAGACGGGGAAGAAAGTAACTGCCACCCACATCAGGATACAACCCGATAGAAATCTCAGGCATCGCCAAACGAGAATTTTCTGTCACAACGCGATGGCTGGCGCCACAAAGTAACCCCATACCGCCCCCCATGACAATGCCGCTGCCCCAAACAATAATAGGCTTGTTGTAGTTATGAATGGTGTAATCGAGGGTGTATTCGGTTTCAAAGAAGGTTTCGAGGAATGCGGGAATCTCTCCATGGGCTTCAACCATCGAATTATACATAGAGACGATATCGCCACCTGCACAAAACGCCTTCTCACCTGCAGCGTCTATGACAACAGCGACAATGTCGCTGCGCGCTTGCCATTGCCGAAGTGCGTCCAGCATTATACCTGCCATTTCCAAATCTAACGCATTCAGTGCTTTGGGTTTATTAAGCGTTAACCGGCCTATTTTGTAGTCTTTACTTGCTGTAGTAATTTCATCAACCACTACAACTGAATCGGCATTAATCATCGTTATTTCTCGCCTCCTTCTTCGTGTTTACAACCATAAACACGTTCCATTAAAACCACGTCTAACATAGCTACTAAAAGCGCACTACAATACGCTGCGTTCATCCGCCAACAAACGTCTTCCAATAATAACGCGCATAATCTCATTTGTACCTTCAAGGATCTGATGCACTCTAACATCTCTAAAGTGTCGTTCTAGAGGGTACTCTTTTATATAGCCATAACCGCCGTGTAATTGAAGCGCGTCGTTACACACGTTAAAGCCTACGTCGGTGGCAAAGCGTTTAGCCATAGCGCAGTAGGTAGTTTTATCTGCATCATTATTATCTAATTTACAAGCCGCCATACGCACCATTTGTCTCGCCGCAACTAACTCCGTTGCCATATCTGCAAGTTTAAATTGTAACGCTTGAAACCCGGCAATTGGTTTACCAAACTGTTCTCGCTCATTCATGTAGTCGCGCGCTACATTCAGCGCTTGCTGCGCAGTCCCAACTGAACACGTGGCAATATTAATACGGCCGCCATCTAAGCCTTGCATGGCCATTTTGAAGCCTTGCATGGCCATTTTGAAGCCTTGCCCTTCCTCACCTAATAACCAACTTTCATCTAACTTTACATTATCAAAGGTGATCATGCGGGTCGGCTGGGCATTCCAGCCCATTTTTTCTTCTGCTTTTCCATATTCGATACCGTCTGTATTCGCAGGAACGGCAAATGCAGATACTCCTTTAGGGCCGTCTTCACCTGTTCTGGCCATAACCACTAAAATATCTGTACTGCCTGCGCCAGAAATAAATACTTTTGCCCCATTTAGTACGTAGCCACCGTTTTCTTTAGTAGCTTTAGTTTTAAGTGAAGCCGCATCTGAACCTGCGCCTGGCTCGGTAAGGCAGTAAGACGCTAGTTTATTGCCTGTTACCAACTGCTCGCACCATGCATCTTTAACGTCGTCGCTACCCCACGTCGCAATCATCCATGTTGCCATATTGTGTATGGTTAACATTGCTGTCGTCGTGGTGCACCCCATAGAAAGCTGCTCAAAGATAATAGACGAGTCGAGCCTCGATAGGCCAAGGCCTCCGGCACTTTCTGGTGCATACAATCCACAAAAACCCAATTCACCTGCTTTTTTAATAGCATCAACGGGAAAGTGGTGCTCTCTGTCCCACATCGCAGCGTTTGGCGCAAGCTCTTGTTGAGCAAATTGGCGGGCGGTTTCTTCAAAGGCTAACTGATCATCGGTTAAATCAAAGTTCATTTTTCTTACCTTTAATATATTGGACTTTTCGGTAACCATACCCAATACCTACCCCTTACGTAAACGTAAAGGTAAATATTTGTTTAAATATTATAATCTATAACGTAAATATTTTGTGACGAGATGAGTCAGTTAGGTAATTGTGCGCACGATTGGGGGGGAATCTTAGCCTTATTAATAATGCACTTTTATTCTGCTGCTGATAATCTAGTTACTTTACAATAACCCGTCAGGTTACCGTGGAATTTAGAATAGCCATTGTAGAGGACAATGCGACCGCTCGAACTGCGCTTCGAGGGCATTTAATGTCTATCGCAAATTTATCAGTGAGCAGTTTTGCATCAGGCGTAGAGCTAAAAGCCGCCCTCAAGAAACAAAACTTCGAATTACTGCTAATGGACTATCATTTAGGCGAAGGAAAATCGGGCGTTGAATGGGTTCAAATTTTACGGGAATCGGGTTTTATTAGGCCCAGTACCGGCATTATTTTTCTTACCTCTGACCGCTCCCCCCAGACCATTGGTCGGGTCATGGATTTACAACCAGACGTATTACTAATAAAGCCATACACCATTGCGTCGTTAACACGCCAAGTCAATCATTACCTCTCATATCGCGACTTTGTAAAAAACGTACTGCATGCATTAGACAACAAACAAGTAGAACGCGCAGTCAGTATTGTTCGCGCGAAAATTAAAGATGGCATACCGCCGCGTTTAGTTGGTGATATAAGAAAGCTTTACGCCCGACTTCTTTTTGAAAGCGGAGAAATCCGCCGTGCGCTTAGTATTTACGATGATGTATTGACCCGTTCAGACAAAGTCTTATGGGCCCAATGGGGTAAAGTCAAATGTCAGTATGCGTCTGGACAGTGGCCCGAATGCAAAGACCATTTAGGCGATATGGTTAACTCAAGCCTTGCTCGAGATAAAGCATTCGAATGGTTGGCGTCCATTTCATTTGAGCAAAACGCTTATGATCAAGTTGAAAAGTATTTAGATGAAATCAACTTTAGCGAGTTAAGTTTACCCGCAGCAAAGATGAAAACAATAGCATTTCAAAAGCAGGACAAGGTTGTTGAAGCCATAGATCTGCTACAAAGGAAACGCGCTATGCACCGCAGTGCAAAAGACAGGTTTAATGACTTTACCTTTGAACTTGCGGAATTCTATCTTTTCCTTGCAGAAGAATCGCCTGAAACAAATCGTTCAGAAAGTTTATCTCAAGCGCGAAAATTGGTGGGTATTGCAGGAAGAAGCCAAGGAGACCCGCAAGCCTTGCAAAAACGCGATTACCTTTTAGCGTTTTCCGCCGTCCTTGACGGCGATGTAGAAAAAGCCACACACCTGCTTGAAGGTGACTATGTCGATAATTATTTGCGTACTGAACCGTCTGTTTTGGTTATTGCTGCTAAAGTGCATCACGGCTTGGGTGATGAACGTAAGGCGGGTGAACTGTTATTAATGGCAAAGCAAAAGAGTGCTGAGCTACAAGCAGTATCAGAGCAAGTGATGAACGATGAACTCATCTTTTCCGGCGGGGAAAGCTTAGGTCTTAATCACCAGCAAGCCGTTTCGATTAATGAAACCGGTACACAGCTTTTTATTGAAGGGCTATTTAGTAAAGCCATGAAACACTTTTATGACGCCTTTCAACTTTCGCCGCAAACTGCCGCTTTTGGCCTGAATTTACTTCAATGTATGATTGAGGCTGATATTGGCGTATACCGAAAGTATAGGCTCAAGCAGCTTATTGAAAAGGTAACGGCATTGACGCTAAACGAGACAAACAAGGCCCGTTTAGAGCAGCTTGTTTTACTTGCGCAAGAACACGCACTTTAGCTATTGGTTATAAGGGTTTAAGCCATCATTACAAAAAAGGGGCACCTGAAATATATCTTTAGCGCTGCCCCTTTACAATGACGTAGTCTTTTAAATTATTTCAGCCGTGTAAGTAAGCTCGACGTGTCCCAACGGCCTCCACCCAGCTTTTGTACATCTGCGTAGTACTGATCAACCAAGGCGGTTAGCGCTAGCGTAGAACCGTTTTTTCGCGCTTCATCTAGCGCAATACTCAAATCTTTACGCATCCAATCTACTGCAAAGCCGAAATCAAAGCTGTTGCTTAACATGGTGCTAGCTCTATTTTCCATTTGCCATGATTGGGCTGCACCTTTGCTTATTACATCAACGACGGCGTTACAATCCAGCCCCGCTTTTTGTCCAAAATGTAGGGCTTCGGCGAGGCCCTGTACAATGCCAGCTATACAAATCTGGTTCATCATTTTAGCAAGCTGACCACTCCCACTTTTGCCGAGTAGCTGACTGTGTCGAGCATAGTGAGCCATGACAGGCTCGACCTTGTTATATTTATCTTCATCGCCCCCTACCATTATCGTTAGCTGGCCGTTTTCAGCCCCCGCTTGACCTCCTGACACAGGCGCATCAAGAAACCCTACGCTCTTTTCCTTACACGCAGCGTACAGTTCTCTCGCTATATCGGCAGATGCCGTAGTGTGGTCAACAAGTATACTACCCGGTTTCATTACTTGTAATGCTTGCGTGGCCACTTCTCTTACATCGTTATCATTGCCAACGCACATAAATACGATATCGGCTGCTTCGCATGCATGGGCTACCGTTTCACTTACGGCAACATTTGCCCCACCCTTTTGATATTGGGTTGCCCAGGCTAAGGCTTTTTGTACGGTACGGTTATAAACATTAACCGAATAGCCTGCATTGCTTAAATGCCCTGCCATTGGAAAGCCCATAACCCCTAAACCCAGAAAACTCACTTTCAAATTACTCATACAAAATATACTCTAGATAGAATCAACGATGTTTGGTTTACCTAAGAGTAACAGACTTAACAACAACAAAAATATAGGAAAATGACTTTGGAACTCTATCAGCATTCCCTCACGCTAAATACCGGCGAGCAAACCACCTTGGAACAATACAAAGGGAAGGTGTTGCTTATAGTGAATACTGCCAGCAAGTGCGGTTTTACGCCGCAATATGAGGGGCTTGAAGCGCTCTATAAAAAGTATCATGACAAAGGCTTTGAAATATTAGGTTTTCCTTGCGACCAATTCGGACACCAAGAGCCGGGAAGTGATGAAGACATTGCACAATTTTGCACGCTTAATTTTGGTGTGTCTTTTCCACTGTTTAAAAAAACTAACGTTAACGGCCCAGACGCCAACCCGTTGTTTGAGGCATTAAAAAACGAAGCACCCGGCCTGTTAGGGTCTAAGCGAATAAAATGGAACTTCACTAAGTTTCTTATAAACGCAGAAGGTAAAGTATTAAAACGTTACGCACCGACCATAAAGCCCTCTTCCATCGATAGCGATATCGCAGAACTATTAGAAA
>VAOV01032241.1_pt1 | contig 9263 bp, 7 predicted proteins | sample 3393941 | NCBI WGS metagenome assembly VAOV01 (sample SAMN08290427, study PRJNA428436) | hydrothermal vent metagenome | isolation source: Deep-sea hydrothermal vent chimney | place: Indian Ocean: Southwest Indian Ridge | depth 2398 m m
AACGACTTGGTCGATTGTATGATTGCGCTTCCCGGTCAGTTGTTTTACACCACACAAATTCCGGTCTGCTTGTGGTTTATCAGCAAAAATAAACGAGAAGACAAAGCGCGAGGCTACCGCAACCGCCAAGGCGAAACACTGTTTATCGATGCCCGGGAAATGGGCAGTATGATCAGCCGTGTGCACAAGGAACTGACTGCCGACGATATCGCCAAAATCGCAAACACTTACCACGCATGGCGGCAGGATAAGCAATTCATCGAACAGGCACTTGCCGAACAACTAGACGACACCCCGACACAAGAGCTTCTACAAGAGCATAAGCAGCTTAATGCTTATGAAGACGTTGCAGGTTTCTGTAAATCGGCAACCTTAGACGAAATCAAAGCCAACGATTATGTGTTAACGCCTGGTCGTTATGTTGGTGCCGCAGCTATCGAAGATGATGGAGTTCCGTTTGAAGTTAAGATGCGTGAATTAAGCCAAACCTTATTAAGTCAAATGGATGAATCGGAGCGACTAGATAATGCTATTCGTCAAAATTTAGCGGAGTTAGGTTATGGGGAATAGCAATATTGTAAGAATCGGAGATATTGCTGAAGTTTTCGATGGGCCTCACGCAACCCCAAAAAAGATTGATGTTGGACCTTTCTTTTTAAGTATTTCAAGCTTGGAGAATGGGCAACTTGATCTTTCCAAGTCAGCGCATATTAGTGATGAACAATTTGAAAAGTGGACTCGAAGAGTTACGCCTCGCGAAGGCGATGTTTTGTTTTCTTATGAGACCCGACTAGGAGAAGCCGCACTGATGCCGGGCGGCATCAAAGCATGTTTAGGTCGACGAATGGGGTTGTTGAGACCCAAGAGAAATAGAGTCTTACCTGAATACTTGCTTTATGCTTATTTATCTCCAGAGTTTCAGAAGCAAATTAAACGTAGAACAAATCATGGAGCAACGGTTGAACGAATTTCATTAAAAGAGTTGCCAGACTTCGAGATTAGAGTTCCTTCAATCGAAGAACAGCAAAAGGTAGTGCAGGTAATTAAGGCTTTCCCTCGAAAGCTTGAAGTAAACCAACAAACCAATCAAACCCTAGAACAAATGGCGCAGGCGCTGTTTAAAAGCTGGTTTGTCGATTTTGACCCAGTAGTGGATAACGCATTAGCGGCAGGCAACCCAATACCCGACGAGTTGGTCCATCGAGTCGAAGTTCGTAAAAAAGCCCATGCATTACCGGACTTTCAGCCTTTGCCAGAACATATCCGAAACCTATTTCCAAGCGAGTTTGAGCAAACAGGTGAGCCCAATGTTGGTATAAATGGATGGGTGCCTAAAGGGTGGAGTATGGCGCGACTTGGTGGTGTCATTTCAGTCAAAAGAGGAGGTTCCCCAAGGCCAATAAAAGACTATATTGTTTCAGATGGCCTACCCTGGACAAAGATTAGTGATGCTACTGGCAGTCATACACGATTTATAAAAAAGACTAAAGAGTTTATTAAGCCTGAAGGGTTATCAAAAACTACTCTATTACAAAAAGGCACTTTAATATTATCAAATAGCGCAACACCGGGGTTGCCTATGTTTTTAGATTTAGATGCCTGTGTGCATGATGGATGGTTACATTTCCCCGAAAAAAAACAACTATCTGACTTATTTTTGTTTCAGTTGTTTCAAGAGATTCGACCTCAACTTATTCAGCAAGGAAATGGCAGTGTATTCACGAATCTCAAAACGGATATTTTGAAGAATCATAAATTACCTCTGCCAACGTCAGATGTTATTGATGCGTTCGACAAAATTGTCGGTCCAATGCACATGAAACTCCATTCTTTAAGTAACTCTAATTCTTCTCTAGAGAATCTAAGAAATTATCTATTACCCAAACTTATATCAGGCGAAATACAACTCGATTCTTCAGGAAGTAGTATCAACCAAGAGGCTGACGTACAAGGAGTGTAGCCATGCTGAATTTCACCGAAGCGCAACTGGAAGCGGCAATTATCGAGTTGCTAGAAGGGCACGGATATCCTTATGTGCCCGGCAACCAGATTTCGCGTGCGCCTACCGACATTGTTATCAGAGATGACTTGCGTGCGTTTTTAGCTAAACGGTATGCCGATGATGATATTACCAGCGGTGAAATTGACAGCATAATACGCCAAATTGAGCTTCTGCCTGCTAGTGACTTATACGAAAGCAATAAAACCTTTTGTAAATGGTTAAGTGATGGTTTTTTACTGAAACGAGAAGCGAGCAGCGAAGCAGGCAAAGCCTCCCAGAAGGACTTGTATATTCAGCTTATTGATTACGATAACGTGGTCGAATCACTGCTTCCTGCATTACTAAACGACAAACACGAAACGAGCATTATAGAACAAAACCGTCAACAAAAGGTCGCCGAGCAACACCCTGAATTTGAAATGATAGCCTCAGCCACCAAAGACAGTAATATCTATAAAATCGTTAACCAGCTTGAGATTGAAGGTGCAGAAGGCGAACTGCGCATACCTGACGGTATTCTTTATATCAACGGCTTACCTGTAGTGGTGTTTGAGTTTAAAAGTGCGATTCGTGGCGAGGAAGCAAGTATCCACGATGCTTATGTTCAGCTTACTACCCGATACCGCAGAGACATCCCCCAGTTGTTTATTTATAACGCGCTTTGCGTCATCAGCGACGGTGTAAATAACAAAATGGGTAGCTTGTTTGCGCCATACGACTTCTTTTATGCGTGGCGTAAGGTAACAGGCAACGAGTCAATTGAAAAAGACGGTATTAGTTCACTGCACACCATGTTGGAAGGGCTGTTTGATAAAGCACGTCTTCGCGATGTAATACGTAACTTTGTATTCTTTCCTGACACCTCCAAACATGAAGTGAAAATTGTCTGTCGCTATCCGCAGTATTACGCCGCCAGAAAGCTATACCAAAACATTAAAGACCACCGTAAGCCAATAGGCGACGGTAAAGGCGGTACTTACTTTGGGGCAACGGGATGCGGAAAAAGCTTCACCATGCAGTTTCTAACCCGCTTGTTGATGAAAAGTGTTGAATTTGAAAGTCCAACCATTGTGTTAATTACAGACAGAACAGACTTGGACGACCAGTTATCGCAACAATTTACCAATGCCAAAGGTTATATTGGCGATCAGTCTGTAGAGTCGGTAGAAAGCCGTTCTGATCTGCGTGCCAAACTGCAAGGCCGCAACAGCGGCGGTGTATTTTTAACCACAATCCACAAGTTCACTGAAGATACACAGCTCTTAACCGAACGTAGCAATGTGATTTGTATCTCAGACGAAGCGCACCGTAGTCAAACCAATCTCGACCAGAAACTACGTATCGTGGAAAAAGGCCCTAATGCAGGCGTGAAGCGTACTTTTGGTTTTGCCAAGTATTTGCATGACTCCCTACCTAATGCCACTTATGTGGGCTTTACAGGCACACCGGTCGACGCCACCTTGGATGTATTTGGTCAGGTCGTCGACAGCTACACCATGACAGAGTCTGTTAAAGACGAAATCACCGTGCGCATTGTGTATGAAGGCCGTGCCGCCAAAGTGGTATTGAACAACGCAAAATTAGAAGAGATTGAAGCCTATTATCAGCAATGCGCCGAAGACGGCAGTAACGAACACCAGATAGAGGAAAGTAAGAAGACTTCAGCGAATATGACCTCTATTCTGGGTGATCCTGACCGTATTGAGGCTCTGGCGAAAGACTTTGTGGCGCATTACGAGCAGCGACTCTCAGAAGGCTCAACCATTAAAGGCAAAGCTATTTTCGTGTGCGGTAGCCGTGAAATCGCTTGGCAGTTCTATCAATCACTGCGAGACATAAAGCCCGAATGGTTTGAAGTATTGGAGTGCGAAGCCGGTGCTACGCTCACAGAACAGGAGAAGAAAAAGGTTAAGCCCATGGAACGGGTAAAAATGGTAATGACCCGTGGTAAGGACGATCCTAAAGTACTGTGGGATTTACTCGGCACCAAGGACGACCGTAAAGAGCTTGATCGCCAATTCAAAAATGAAAAGTCCAATTTCAAAATCGCCATTGTGGTGGATATGTGGTTAACCGGTTTCGATGTGCCATTCCTAGACACGATTTAATCGACAAACCCATACAACGTCATAACCTGATCCAGACGATATCTCGTGTTAACCGCAAATACGAAGGCAAAGACAAGGGCTTAGTCGTTGATTACATCGGTATAAAAAGCCAGATGAATAAAGCCTTGGCCCAATATGCCAAGACAGATGAAACCAATTTTGAAGATATAGCCCAGTCTGTCGTGGTGGTGAAAGACCACCTAGACTTGCTCGCTAAGCTAACCCACGGCTTTGATGCCAGCGATTACTTCACTGGTAAACCTATTGCGCAGTTAAACTGCTTAAATAACGCCGCTGAATTCGTACTACAAACTAAAAAGCTCGAACATCGCTTCATGGCGTTGGTTAAGCGGTTAAAAGCAGCCTACGACGTCTGCTGTGGCAGTGAAAAGCTAAACCAGAAAGAACGAGACCTGATCCACTTTTATCTTGCAGTGCGTTCCATCGTGTACAAGTTAACCAAAGGCAATGCGCCAGATACCGCGCAGATGAATGCCAAAGTACGCGAAATGATCACCGAGGCATTAAAGGCTGATGGCGTTGAAGAAATCTTTAAGCTTGGACAGGGGCAGGACGGTATCGATATCTTCGACGATGATTACCTCGCTAAGATAGAAAAGATAAAGCTGCCCAATACCAAAATAAAGTTACTTCAGCAGATGTTGGCAAAAGCCTTGGGCGAGTTCAAAAAGGTCAATAAAACTAAAGCGTTTGATTTCTCAGAACGGTTTAAATCACTGGTCGAAAAATACAACGAACGCAAAGAAGAAGATGTGCTGGTGAGCAATGTACTGGAAGATTTTTCAGACGAAATCATCAACATGTACAACGACCTCAAAACCGAAATGAACTCCTTTGAAGACATGGGCATCAACTTCGAGGAAAAAGCGTTCTACGACATCCTGCTTGCCTTAGCGGCTAAATATGATTTCAACTATCCAGACGATAAATTATTGGAGCTAGCCAAGGCAGTAAAAGAAGTTGTGGACGACAAAGCCAAGTACACTGACTGGAGCCAGCGCGACGATATAAAAGCCGAGTTGAAAGTGGATTTAATCATTCTACTAGCCAAGCACGGCTACCCACCCGTTGACCGCGATGAAGTGTATAAGGAGATCTTCGAACAAGCGGAGAATTTTAAGAAGAATAGGGGACAGGTCTAAATAGTAAGACTTGTATAGTCTTGTTCGTTGTGGACTTGCATCACTATTACTGGGTAATTAAAGGATTTTTATGGCGAAGGAAAATACGAGTAGAGAGATAAGTAAAGGGTTTTACTGGTTACTAGGCTTGGTATTCGGTATTGCGCTGATATTTATGATCATTGTTTTTGGATTGTATTTCTTTACTTTTTCCGGCGAACTCGGCACTCAGGAGATGTTTGCACAGTTCGGAGATTTCATTGGCGGCTTGCTAAACCCGATTTTCTCCTTTCTGACTATAGTCCTACTCATTGGCTCATTGTTTTTGCAAAGGCAAGAACTGGGTAAAGTAGTTGAAGAGTTGGAGCTTACTAGAGGCGTCCATCAGTCTACAGTAAACATGAGTCTATATGAGCATTTACTTGAAGATTTTCAAAAAGAAGGTTCCGACACCAAAATGTCAGCCTTAAATTTCAAGGAATATTTGGATGAAAAGCTAACTCTAGACATTTCCCATAGCAATATCTACGAGATTGGAAACTTTACGCTATTTGAAATTATTTCCAATAATGGGCTTATGGATATTGCCAAGGAAAAAGGTTACTTAGCCTCTAGAGCATCAGCCACTGGTGACAATGTGACAGCATCCAGGGATTTTAAAGAAAAATTAGATTTACTTGACGCAAGTATAAAAACCATAGTTGAAAAACTTACCCAGGTAAGAGGTTTAGGATGCCCCAAATTGAGAGCAAGTGAGTTACTTGGGTTTTGTGAAGAGATTTTGGAGGACTACTACTATTCTAAGCATATCAACAAAATGGCTAAAACGAATCTGCTCAAGTACGCTCGTTTCAATGAGCTCTTGGCTGCGGTTGAAGACTACCCTGAGAATCCGATTCCTAAGGGTATAATCTCAACGTAAGTTGACTAAAAAAGCCTGACTAAATGCTAATAATATTAATATCTAAAAAACTAACTAAAACTTAGTCACTTACGCGAAAAAGGCTTGAACCATCAATTTTGGTCGCTTGACCATTTTCATAGCTGCCGAGATACTTACAGGGTAATGTTGTATTGTAAACTTCATCTTCATCAATACGATATAAAATCTGGCTAGAAAAATTATAAACGTATTCCCCATCAAATGTCCCTATGTGATTGCCTCTTGCATCATAAACTTGCTTATACATTCGTGCTCCTTTTTGACCCTAAAAATAAGCGAAACCTCGCGATTTAAGACTTTTTCTATATCGTCATAACGTCATTTAAAGTGTAAAAAACTAAATATTAGCTACTGTTAATAACCGTAACAACTATTAGCTTCTCAAACACAAAAAGTAGAAATAGACCAGTTTTAATGCCGCTTAAAGGCATCAAAATTCCTTATTTCTATCTCTTTGATTCTTAATTTTTGCTTTTGCTGTATTAGCATATAAGTCGGTCAGGGCTCCATACGTGTGCTTGAGTGTAAGACCAAGAAGCCCTAACTGGATCACTGTGATTGCACCCAGTAAAACATATAGAGTTCCTCTGAAATAACTTATAGCGGTCAATGACCATTGAAATAGTCCCAGAATTTCTTTTATGAATGGAATGCACAAGGATAGGGCAATGATTATTATGGAAATAATCATAGTACTTATAAACCCTGTAAGGGTTTTGGAGTCTTCAACAGCCTTTTTTAGTGCAGCTTCTCGCCCTGATGAGTCCGAATTCTTAGCAACTATTGCTGAACTTAATGCTCTTGGGTAAGTTATTGCTAACCATGCTCCAGTCACGCCGAAAATTATAGATGCGACAGTTCTTATGTTCTCAAAATATTTTTCTTGAACTGAATAGTCGATACTCTTTCCAGCTAAAAATAAGAGCACTGCGAATACAATCGAAATTAGTACTCCTGCAATAACCCCAATTTTCTTAGTCATTGCATTCACTTTTAAGCGACCTGTGATGAAGAGGTTACTTCTCTCAAAACAGGTAATAAAGAAATCAGCTCACTTCTTCTAGAGTTTATTGAAGCTTTAAGGTTCTCCATATCTAACAGCTGACCCGGAACTACCCATTCAACGTCGATATTTATTTTACTTTTCGCATATGACTTACTTAGCCATTCCTTTTCATCAGCACCGAAAGTATTGTTCTGAGGAAATTTAAATCCGACATCTTGCCAACTGCCGTTATCTACACCATTTTCGTAATCCGAAATTATTCGCGCTAGTTCAGATTCTGAAGGTCTGTAGTTTAACTCATATGATAAGGGAATCTCGTGTGGCATGGTGTTATCCTTACTAGTGATTCCCACCAGATTTAGTAGCTTATCGATAGTGCCATCGTGGCTAGCTTGCGATCTATCTAGACTTATTCGTCTTATAATGCCTCTTATTTGTTCTCTATTTTGTATAATTAAGTCCCGCTTTGCTGGGTTTTTATGAAGAGTTCTAGTAAAGCGGGGAACAAGGTTGGGGCTTGGACTATTTGTACCCTGTGCATAGCCCAGAAACGTATCATTTTGGTCAAACCTCACGTAGCGACTTTCGGTTTTAAGGAATGACTCGAGCCAGTATGAAAAGGGTTTCATCCCTGTGCGTGGAGTTCCAAAAGTAATTGTGGCTAATGAATTTTGGCTTGGAATAAACCAAAAATACGTTGCATACCCTGGTATTGATTGTGCTGGTAAATTCCCTTTGTGTAGAGCTCTTGCACTTAGATTGTCGACGGCAGTGGATGGGTCTAGTGCATAGACTGAATCGCCTGATTCATGAGTTTTATTCCACATCGCTCCAAAATAATCACCAGTTACGTTGTCATGCTTGATGCTAACTAGGTACGTTTCTAAGAACTCCATATCAAAATTGGGACTTACTTCATACGTGCATGTATTCTGAATAAGCCGCTGATCTGAGTTGGACCAATTGAAAATATTGTTTATTACTTCCGTAAAGGAGCCCATTTCAGGAGTTCTTGCTCGCTCTCTATATATTCCACAATGTTTTACTTTATGAAACCTAATACTTGCTTTCTCAACCACGATGAAACTCCCTTTCAATTTCTTGCTTGATTGTTTCAGATTTACCGATTTTTTCATAGTGCCAGCGAGCTGGCCTATCCGTTTACAATAACGATGAAGAGATACTTAATCAACGTATGTTCAAATCAATACGTTTGTTGTTTATCAAAAAATTGAAAAAGGCTTTTTATTATCTACATCCCCGTTTCTCATACCCGGAAGCCTACTCCCTGAATCATTCCTAAGCGAGTTCAACGTTGTTAGCTATAGCTTGTCTTCTCCTGAATTTAGGCTGGAGATTTTCTTTATCAAAACTAAAACCAGGTTAAGCATCTACAAACATCCCAGGCTTAACATGGATGAAAAGCTGATCGAATATTCCTGCACTGAAGTGCTATTACGTTCAAGCTCGTTCCCGCATGTAGCTAGTATTTTTCGCAATTATGTCTAAGCGAATAAAGCGTTCGTGTGCGTCGGAATCTTCGAGCATTAATCTCTACGGTGGTTTAGGAGTATTAGGTTTATGTTGAACTGGTTCGGATATTCCTTAAACAGTTTATCTCGCTACAATAGTAAGAGAAGTGCCATGCGTTGATTATTGAATTAACTGCTGAAAGAGGGCTATGTAGGGACACAAAAAACCGACTCAAAGGTCGGTGTGTTCAGGCTAATCGCCTTGCAAAGAATTTGAAGGATGGTACCAGAGGCCGGACTTGAACCGGCACGCTATTTCTAGCAACGGATTTTGAATCCGTCATGTCTACCAATTTCATCACTCTGGCATCAAATTTTACTATTTGCGAAGTGTAAAAACTTTGCAAATCTTTGCAAGCATATATTAGCTTGTTTTAGTCAAAAGGCGCTTACCTTTCAATGACTTGCCTTAGTTTGATTGTTAGACACTATCAGTTTTGAATCCGTCATGTCTACCAATTCCATCACACTGGCATTGTGTATGATTATCAACGTGGTGTTGATGCATGGCATTATAGCGATGCGGCGCG